>Ga0126381_100000225_pt1 | contig 63879 bp, 76 predicted proteins | sample PanSoiMetPlot_28_FD_96465 | JGI IMG/M metagenome (GOLD analysis project Ga0126381, IMG submission 96465) | Tropical forest soil microbial communities from Panama - MetaG Plot_28 | ecosystem: Environmental > Terrestrial > Soil > Tropical forest > Bulk soil | place: Panama | collected 2016-02-17 | reverse complement strand
GGCGACCTGTTGATGCTGGAGCAGGAATATGGCCAATCTACGCAAGCTCATGCAGGAGGTGCCGCGCCCGCTGGAGATCGTGGCCCACGACGACAAGGGCAGCCTGCCGCTGGGCCGCAAGGCAATCAGCCGGGCGAAGGCGATGGAGCGGCAGGGCAGCTTCCTGAACCACCTGGCGCAGGGGAAGGTGCCGCTTGACGACGCCGCAGCCGACACCCTCCGAGCCTATCTCGACGCCCACCACGCCCGCTCACGACGATAGCCCGGAGTCCTTTGTGAGGAGGCTGCACGATGTCTATCACGCCGGACCCGACGAACACCTCCACATGGCACCCCCGCGTGAGGGAATCTTTCAGGACCAGCAACCGGGAACCGCCGCGTTTAGCGAGGCCCACCTCGTGGGATCGAGTGCTCCAGAACCACACATCGAGCGCTGGGACGGCGTCGGTCCTGAAGGCATGGGGCCTGTGGAGATTCTTGATGGGCGAACTGGACGGCCGCTGGCAAAGCTCAATAGTGCGGCGCGACGGAGGCTAGCACGCTGATGCCGTTCTGGCAGCCACCCAGCCTGACTACGACGCGGCCCGGGGCGCGCTTGATGGCCGAAAACGGCCGCACGGGCCTGGAGCGTGGACCCCAGCCGCACATCATCGCCAGCCCCCCCGGGACGGGCGCGCCCATCGACCGCATCAACTACACGCCCGAGACGGGCGAGGTCCACGCGCCAGGCGTGCTGGCGCCCATCGACAAGCTGAACTACTCGCTGGTGCCGCACGATGAACTGCAGGCGGGCGGCAACGTGAGTCCGCCCGGCCAGCCCCCACAGGGCGGCGGACCGGCGGCGGGCACGGGGCTGTCGTCCGCGCTTCAGCCGGCTAACGCTGGCCAGCGGGTTCAGAGCAACGTGTGGAAGAACACCGGGCAGGGCGGCAGCATGGGCATGGGCGCCGACTCCATCGTCGCCTCGCCAGGCACACCGGCGGGCACCGACGGGCTGATGGGGCGCTACGGCGAAAACGCCGCGCTGCGCACCAACCAGTTCTCGCCTGGCCAGCCGCCGCTGTCCCCCACACCCTACGGCACCGGGCCAGGTCCGCGCGTGCAGGCCAGCGGCCCGACCGCGCGGCCTGTCGAACAGCGCGGCTCGATGACCGGCAACCTGCAGAACTGGGGCATGGGCACCGGCGCCGACGACGACGGAGACGGCTACGACGACGACACCGGCGAGCCGGTGTCCCCCGAAGACGCCATCTACGGCAGCAGTGGTGGCAGCGCTGCGAGCGGCGGCGGGGACACCAGCGGGGGAGGGGGCGCTAGCTCGCCCGCCGAATCGCAGCCGCCCACCACCGCCCCGTCGGGCTACCACTTCATGCTCGACCCGCCCAATGGCGCCGACGGCCAGCCGCCGCGTGGACCGGGAGGCGCGCCGGTACGCCAGACGCTGTGGCTGCAGTCCGACACGGGCGGCAAGGCCAACATCCCGATTGGCTACTACGACGCGCAGTACAAGGCGGGCACCTCCGAGCGGCCGTTCGTCAAGTACGCCGAAAAAGAACAGCGCGCCATGTCGCCCGACTACGCCAAGGAACTCGACGCCAACCTGAAGACCGGCAGCGGGCGCCAGATCATCGAGCAGATGGGCGGCGACGGCAAGATGCACCGGGTGCTGGTCGACAAGGAGCACCCCGACCAGGGCGTCATCACCGACTACGGCGTCTCGCAGCCCGACAAAGCCGCCACGCCGGGCCAGGAAGGCAACACCAAGATCTACGGCCAGGACTCGCCTCACCCGACTGTGCTCGTGCAGGGCGCCGATGGCAAGTGGACGCACGACGCCGCCCGCGAGGCGCAGATGGCCAGGGACTACGCGGCCAAGCAGCAGACCGACGTGGACAAACAGGCGGGCATCAACCAGGCGCGCATCGACGCGGCGACGATTGGCTCGACGCCGTACGCCGTGCATCAGGACTCGGCGGGCCAGACGTGGATCGTCAACGAGCAGACCGGCGCGCAGGAGAAGCTGGGCGGGGTGGACCCCAAAGCGGGCATCTACGAGAGCAACGGGCGCCTGCTCAAGCTCAGCGACGACGGCAAGTCGGCCACCGAGATGTACAAGCCGCCGCCGGGGTACGACATCCATTACGACACGTACGGCCGCGCCATCGCCGTCAACAAGGACGACCCGTCCAAGACCCAGACGATCTACACGCCCGAGGACTACGAGGACCGCAAGGCCATCGACCGGCAGAAGGCGCTGGCCGACATCGAGAAATCGAAGTCGGACCTGGCCACGGCCAAGATCACCCAGGCCGACTCGCGCATGAAGATGCTCGATTCGCTGCAGAAGCTGGAGCACCCGGAAGCGCGCTTCATCGGCTCCAGCGACATCTACCTGCCGTCGGGCGCCGCCGCTGACGTGCAGCGCTACAACCCGGAAACGAAAACCTCGACGTACGAGCACGTTTCGGGCGGCGACCTGAGCGACGAGCAGAAAGCCAACATCGCGCGCATGCGCTCGCTGATGGACGAGATGGACAAGGCGCTGGCGGGCGGCGACACGCAGAAGGCTAACGCCGCCGCCACCGAGATCCAGAAGAGCCAGACGCAGCAGCCCACGCAGCAGCCGCAGGCCAAGCAGGAAGATCAGCCTGGTCTGATCAACCTGGGCATCGACGAGAAGCAGGCGCTCGCCGCCAACTCGCCGGCGGGCGCGATCATGAAGCCTGGTTGGCCGGGAGAGGATCCGCGCCTGCAGGGCGCTGCCCAGCCGCCGACCACGCGCACCACGGCGGCGGGTGACATCGCCCACTACGACGCGCAGGGCAACCTGACCGGCATCGACTACAAGAACACCGCGCCGCCAGACTACGAGGGGCTGGGCAGCACGCTGGCCGAGGGTCTCGAAGACACCACGGACCAGGGCGATCAGGGCGAGCAGGACCAGACCGACGAGTACGGCCAGGAGAACCCCGACGAGGTCGTCTGGGATCCCACCGTCGGGCGCCGCCGCAGGCGGAGCGAGATCACCGGCGCGGGCACTGACATCCCGCAGGGCGGGCAGGGCACCTCGCTGCCAGACAAACACAGGCCAGCGGGCAACCCGGGTTACGACACGACACCGACGCCACAAGCCATTCAGGGGGCGCCTCCTCCTCCTGGGGCAGCGCCTGTCGGGGCTCCTCCCATGGGGGGTGCAACCTCACCGTCTCCGATGGGGGGAGACCCCACGGCCATCGCCTCGCAGCCTGGCTACAACCCGCTCAAGCCGCCTGACCTGGCGGCGCTTGGCCCGCCCGGCGGGGGGGGCGGCACCATGCCGGGCATCCAGCCGGGCGCCATGCCGTCGCAGCCCGGTGCGCTGCCCAATACCAACGACCCGCTGTTCCAGTTCGCCATGCAGCGGCGCCAGGCTGGCCAGGGCGCGCCGATGGGCGGCGGGCAGGACGAACAGCCGGCTCAACCCAATGCGGGCAGCTACGCGGGCTGGACCCCGCCGGTGCCCCAGGACGATGTGGCGGGCATCGGCCACCGCTTCGGGCAGCAGATGAACATGGGCGAGCCGTTCCACTCGGGCGTCGATCTGCAGGCGGTTGAGGGCACGCCGACCATTGCTCCCGTCGACGGGGTGGTGCAGCGCGTCGAGTACAACCCGCAGGGGCTGGGTATCACCGTCATCCTGCAGGGCAAGGACGGCACCACGCACAAGCTGGGCCACTTGAAGGAGACCAGCGCGTACCCGGGCCTTACCGTGTCGCAGGGGCAGGACTTGCAGAGCAAGGTGGGATCCACGGGGAACACGACGGGATCCCACCTACACTGGGCGGTCAAGACTCCGGACGGGCAACCGACGGATCCGACCGCCTCGCTGGGTGCCATGGCCAATCTCCCTCCTGTGCCAGGCACCCAGATGATGGGGCCACCTGGCGGGACCTCCTCGCCTGGCGGACCCCAGCCTGGACCGCAGGCCGCGCAGGGGACGCCTCCAACTCCTGTGCAGTCTGCGGGCCAGCCCCCGCAGCCGATGGGCGGCGGGCAGGACGAGCCCGCCGACGAAGATCCGCTGAGCCCCTTCGGCTGGAACAAGCAGAATCCGTACGGCTTCAACGACCGCAACCTGCAGCGGCAATGGAACATCCAGCACAACCGCTGGGTCGATCAGCAGATGAAGAAGCAGGGCACCTGGCGCACCGCGCCGGGCGCAGCCGACGACCCCGAGCGCGACGCGCGCCAGGAGCGCATTCGCCAGGGCACGGCCAGCAAAGCTGACTACGACGCCGAGCAGGAGGCCAGGGGTGAGGATCTCGACCCGGGCCACAGCATCGGTGAGTACGAGCGCAACACGCAGCCCGAGGACCGCTACCGCCGCAGCCAGGAGACCAACCCGCAGTCGTCCGCCGCGCAGCACGGCATCCAGAACCGCAGCACGTGGAACGACAGCCCGTACACCGCCGAGGGGTGGAACCCGCACGACAAGGACACCAACCCCAAGGAGTGGAACAAGTGGGACCGGCAGCACAAGTGGTTCATTCGCCAGCAGCAGGGGCAAGAAGCGCTGGGCGGTAAGCTCGACAAGCTGGCCGATCAGGGCTGGCCGCAAGGCGCCATCGACGAGATGAAGCAACTCGGACATCCGCCCACCCAGGACGAGGTCGAGGCCATCCGCGCCAAGTACAAGCCCGCCGAGACGCCAGCGGCGCCTGAGGAGAAGCAAGACGCCACTGACTGGGAGACCGAGTGGGAGCGCAAGCGCGCCGCCGGTGAGCCGACCACCCCGCCGCCCGGCGGCTGGGAGCCCAAGGGCGTCACCAACCCGACGCCGCCTCCCGACAAGACCGGGCTGGCCGTGGGTACGGAGAAGCCGCCGCCCACGTCCTGGGAAGATCTGGCCAAGCTGTCTCCTGAGAATCGCCCGCCAGCGGAGACCGACGAGGAGCGCGTGGCGCGTGAGCATGCGGAGCGCCGCGCGCAGATGGACGAAGATGCGCGGGACGCCGGCTACAACGACTGGCAACACCAGATGGACGAGGAGGAGAAGGCGTACCAGGCCGAGGAACAGCGGCTACAGCAGAAGTACCCCGGTTACGGGGATTACGAGCCAGGTATCCCCGAGATCCCTGACAAGAGCAAGTCGGTTTCACCGCCGATTGATCTGGGCGGCGGGCACAAGCCGCCGGTGGGGCCGAGCATCGAGGACCTGAGCAAGCCCAACATCTTCATGCCGCCGGTGGAAATGCCGGGCGGGCACATCCCCGTGCCGCTGCCCGAGTTCCCCCAGGGGCACGTGCCAGGCCCGGAGGTTCAGCTACCCGAGCACACGGAAGGCGCCGGCCCCCCGCTACCTGACCTGGGCGACGTGCAGGAGAGTGTCAACAACTGGTGGGATCAGCGCCCGGCGTGGCTGGGCGGCGCGGGTGCCGACACGGGCGAGCCGTCGGTACCCGCCGAGCCGGGACATCAGGACATGTCCTCCGAAGAGATCATGGCGCTGCTGATGGAGTTGATCGCGCGCATGCAGGCGCCGCGCTCCGGCATGGGTGCCGGTCTGCAACTCGGGCCGGTACACTTGTCCACGTCGATGCGCCAGCCGATGCGCATGCCCTCCAGCAGGATGGAGATGGGACGCCGCGCGGGCTGGACGCCACGCGCCGGGGGTATGAAACGGCGGTCTTCCGCAGGGACCAGTGCGATGTTGGACATATGAGCATGAGCGCCGACACCTTGTGGGATCTGTACCAGGCCAAGGATCAGGGGCCGTTCTGGGGGCCGCGCTCGCCCGCGCCGATTGGCTCCGGCAACGGCGCGGGGGGCATGGGCGCGGGCGGCGTGTACGTCAAGTCGCCCGACGGCTCGATGCACTGGGACGAGACCAAGGCCGACCCCAACCCCAACGGCGGATCGGTCATCGACTCCTCCTCGGGCAAGGCCATCCCGGGTGCCAACCGCCAGAGCTACGCGTCGGGACCCGGCGGCACCGGGCCGCAGGGCTCGCAGGCGCAGCAGGCGCACATTGCCGAGTTGCAGGCCAACCCGACGTTCGCCGCCTCGGGCACCGGACCGGGCTCGTGGCTGGCCTCCGCGCTGGATCCCAGCATCGGTTCGATGTCGGGCGCCTCGGCGTACACGCCGTCCCAGGCGAGCGGGGTTGGCCTGCTGTCGACCGACCCCAGCGCGGGCACGACGATGACCCAGACCGACCCGAAGCTGCAGGACATGAAAAATCAGTACGACCAGTTCCAGCGGGACACGTGGAAGGTGGGTTCGTCACTGGGCAAAGTCGGCTCCGGCGGCGAGCGGGGCATGGGTGCCGGGGGGGTATACGTCAAGTACCCCGACGGGTCGATGCACTGGGACGAGACGCGCGCCGATCCGAACGACGCGGGCGGGTCGGTCATCGACTCCAGCACAGGCAAGGTCATTCCAGGCGCGGATCGACAGAGCGGCTCGACGGGGCCGGGCGGCACGGGCGCACCAGGCACCCAGGCCCGCCAGGGCCACATTCAGGAGATCCAGCAGAACCCGTCGTTTGCTGCCAGCGGCACCGGGCCTGGCTCGTGGCTGGCATCGGCCATCGACCCGTCGGTCTCGTCGCTGGCGACGGCCAACACCTCGGCCTTCAACTCGGGTACCCGCGCCAACAACATCGGGCCGGACCCGAACTCGTACTCGCAAAACCCAGACCCTGTGCTGCGGGATATGGCCAACAAGTACGACGCCTGGCAGCGCAACACGTGGAAGGTCGGCTCGTCGCTGGGCAAGGTCGGCTCCGGGGGTGAGGGCGGTATGGGCGCCGGCGACACGGCGACGATGACCCCCAGCCAGCAGGCCAGCGTGGATCTGACCAACAAGCAACTCGACAACCTGCTCAAGATCGCCCAGATGGAAGACGCGCAGAAGCGCGACGCCGAGAACAACCGGCACAATGAGGCGCTGGCCAAGATCCAGCAGGACTACCAGTTCCATCAGGACGACGTGCTGCTCAAGCAGCAGGAAGACGCCGAGAACGTCCGGCACGCCCAGGCCCAGGAGCAGCTTCAGCGCGACCAGATCGCCAGCAACGAGCGTCTGGAGCAGATGCGCGAGGCGCACGAGATTCAGATCCAGCAGATGCAGGAGGGCAACGCCATCTACCTGCAGCAGGGCCAGCAAGCCTACGACTCGTGGAGCAAGGGTCAGGACCAGCGCATGCAGATCCTGGGCAGCGCGCTCTCCAACCCCTGGCTGCAGGCGCTCTCGGGCATGAGCCCCGCGCCGGGCGCCGCGCCGGGTAGCGTGGTGGGTGGCCAGAACCTGGCCAACCTGATTCAGCAGATCATGCAGCCGTACGACCCGCGCGCCTGGGGCGTGCAGAACGCACCGAGCGTGATGGGCCTGCAGGGCAGCACGGCGGGCGGACCCAGCGGGCCTGCGGGTCAGGGACAGCCCAGCCTGCCCTACGCGACCTCGACCAGCACCCTCAATGGAAACCCTGACTGGCAGCAGTGGCAGCAGATGACGCCCTTCCAGAAAGCCGCGTACCGCACCGACATCGAGGCGCTGGGGCCAGGCGTGTGGAACCAGATGAGCGCGGCGCTGGGGGGCCAGTACCAGCAGGCGGGCGGCACGCCCAACGTCACCCAGATGCAGGCAGCAGGCGCCAACCCCGCCGATCAGGCCGGCATGCAGATGACCGGCGAGCTTTTCGGCCAGAGCCCGTCGCAGTTCTGGACGGGGCAACAGCGCCTGTGGTCGGGTGCCCAGGCCGCCAACGTCAAGACCAACCAGACGGGTCAGAACCTGAGCGGCATCGCGGCGTAGGGCCATGGCAGTTCCCGACTGGCTGGCGACCGACCCCGCGACCTCCCCCACGCCGAACCTGCTGTCGCGTACTCGGCCCGGCTGGGCGCCGCGACCGAATCGCACAGTCAAGATCCGCAGCGCGTGGGAGGTGCCTGGCATGGAGTTGGGCGCGGGGGATGATGAGGAACCTGACGCACCTCAGCAGGTCGCGCAGGGGATCTCGGTACCCGAGTATCTGAGCCGGATTGGTGGCTGGGCAGCGGATGCCTATGTACCACCACAATCTTTGACGCCTGCCCCATCTTCTGATACAACTTCAGAAGAGCCGAGCGGGTCTGAGTCCCCCGCATCGTCTCAAGCGCCGCCACCAGCCACTTCTGCAGCGGATCATGCTCCCCGCGCGACGAGCGGGAGTACGGCTGCGCGGACCGCACAACCGCAGACGGGGGTAACAAAGAGCGCTGCACCTTCGCGGCAAGCGGCGCCTCCTCCTCAAGGGCCTTCGTCTGCGGCTCGTGCCACCTCCTCTTCGTCTTCGTCGAGCAGCGCTCCGAGGACCCAGAGCCAGCAGGACTTCACGGCTATGGCCATCCCTGCCGCCGAGAAGGTGCAGGCCAAGACGGGCATCCCGTGGCAGGCCATCGTCGCTGTGAGCGCCAACGAGACGGGCTGGGGCACGGCTGTCGCCGGGAACAACTACTTCGGCATCAAGGGCTCCAACCCCGATACGGGCGCCAACACGGGCCAGGTCGGCACCTGGGAAGTCGTCAACGGCCAGCGCGTCAACATTCAGGACACCTTCCGGGCGTACCAGGGCTATCAGGATTCGGCCAACGATTTCGCCCGGTTCCTGCAGTCGAACTCGCGCTATCAGCCCGCCATGTCGTACCTGAAGCAGAACCCTGACGACTGGCGTGGCTTCCTGCGCATGGTCCACGACGCGGGCTACGCCACCGATCCGAACTGGTCGAATCAGGTCATCAGCATCGGCAACAGTCTGGACGGCACCCAGGCGGCGGATCCCAGCAAGCCCAGCAAGCTGGGCGTCGACAAGGACACCCAGCGCGTAGGCATGACCGGACTGCTGGACACGGCGGCGGGCCAGGTCGGCTCCAAGTACGTGTGGGGCGGCGCCGGAGGGCGGTCAAACTTCGACCCGAAGTTCGTCGGCTCCGACTGCTCCGGGTTCGTGGCCTGGGCCTACAACCAGGCCACCGGGCTGACGCTGCCCGCGCAGACCAGCAGCATGTTCCAGCAGACCTCGAACGTGCGCGCTCAGGATGCCATGCCGGGCGACCTCGTCTTCTACAACATGGGCGAGGGGGCGCACATGGAGCACGTGGGCATCTACGCCGGCAACGGCATGATGGTCCACGACTCCAGCATCAACCCCAACGGCGGCGTGGACATCACCCCGCTGTGGTCGGGCGCCCAGTTCCGCCGCGTGAACGGCGTGGACCCTTCGCTGTACAGCCGCGCGACGGGCGGCGGGCTGCGCTCCAGCCCGCAGGATGTGCCCACCGAGTGGGTGGTCACCGTCGAGCATGGGCGCCAGATCGTCACGCTGTACACCGCCGGGGGCATCAAGAAGGACGACCTGGGCAAGGCCAGCGCGCCCAACGGCACGGTACTCGGCCACTCGGGTGAGGACCAGACGGATCTGGGCTCGGGCGCCGACGAGCGCGACCCGGACCTGATGCGCCACCTGGGCGGCACGCCGCCCCAGGCTGAGGAAGACGACGACACTGACTATTCGTTCCTCGACACGCCGCTGTCGCCGCAGGGCGAGGCCGCGTTCCAGATCTGGAAGGCGCAGAACGCACCGCGCGACTCGGGCTGGGACTACGATCTGCGCGGCGCGTTCGCCGCTGGGATCAGGCCCGATCCCGAGACGGGTCACTGGCCGGACACGTACAAGAAACCCAACCACCCGACGTTCTCGGACCAGTCCAAGTTTGCCGGTCAGTACCCCCAGAAGGCAGGCCACTGGGACGGCGATACCTATGTGCCCTCCGCCCGCGTGGGCGCGGGCCAGGACGAAGAGGACCAGTACTTCCTGAACCCCAGCACTGGCAGCTACGAGCGCATCAAGCGCCCCGACGAGATGCCGCCCCTGGAGGTGACCCCGCCGCCCGACCTGAGCCCACCGCCGCCCGAGATGCCGCCGCCCGACGAGGCGCCGCCGCCACCCCCGCCGCCCCCCGACCCGGTGAGCGCGCCGCTGTCGGTGCCGGCGCGCCAGCCGATCTCGCAGACCGCGCCCAACCGTCTCAAGCCTGGCGAGTCGCTGGATAAGGCCGCGCAGGAGGGCACCGTGCCCCAGACACTGGCGTCGGGCGCCCAGGACGTGGCGCAGGCGGCTGGCCCGATGATCGGCGGCGTCTTCAGCGGGCTCGGCACCGTGGCGCGGGGCGGGGCGGACATCGCGGGCCAGACGGCGCGCAACGTGGCCGACACAGCAGGGGACCTCAACCAGGCGGTCATGCAGACGGAGCCTGGCGCGCCGCTGGCCGACGCCGCACAGGGGGTCGCGCAGACCGCCGGTGACGTACACGCGGCAGCCCAGGACCTGGGCGCCCAGCCGGTTGACCTGAGCGGTGCCCCCGACGTGGCTGGCCAGGCAGCAGGAGCGGCAACCGAGGCGGTCACTGGCGCGGCGACCCAGGCCGCGACTGGAGCGCAGCAGGGCCTGGTCGACGAGTACACCAAGATGCTGCAGGACCCGGGCGGGTACGCGGCCGACATGGCCAAGAGCAAGGCGCTGTCCGCGCTCGGACCCGCCGCTGTGCCCGCGCAGATCCTGGCGCCTGGCGTGGCGGACTCGCTCGGCTACCTCAAGGACAACGGCTACGACGCCGATCTGGTCAACCAGACGCTGCTGAACATCAGCACTCCCGACCCGCAGCAGCGGCCAGCCTCGTACAAGGTGGCCCACGGTGGCGTGCTCAACCCGGCAGAGGGCGCGCAGCTTGTCACCGAAGCGATGGATGCCAACAGCGATCTGCGCAAGTCCATCGCCCAGGCGATGCAGTCGCCCGAGGTGCGCGACTCGCCCGAAGGTCAGTGGGCTGCCGAGGGCGCCGCGTTTGTCACCGACCCGATGAACCTGGCCATGGTCGTGGACCCGGCGGCGGGCATCGCCAAGTACGGCAAGGCCGGCAAGGTGATCCTCGACGGCACCGAGGTGCTGCCCCAGGTGCTCACCGGCGACGCGGCCAGGGCTGCCGCCGAGGGCGTGGCCAAGCACGCCCCGGAGTACACCGACTTCGTGCGTCCGCTGACCCAGGACGAGACGCGCACGGTGCTGCAGCGCGCGGCGCTGGACCTGAACGACTCGACCCTGGAGCAGTCGGCGCAGGCCGTGGCGGAGGGCGAGCGCTACGAGCCGCTGACGGGCGATCAGGTCAGGCGCGAGGTGATGAACGCCGTCGCGCGCACCAACCCCGGCGTCGACGCACAGACTGTGCTCGACAAGACGGACTCGATCATGCGCGGCGCGGGCATGGACATCCTGGGCGACAGCGAGCGCGCGGGCGCCTACGGCCAGTCGCTGGGCGAGCGCATTGGCGGGCTGCGCGAGATCGGCCTGGCGCCCGAAGCTCAGGCGGCGGACCGCACCGCGCTGGGCCTGGGCAGCAAGCAGGCAGCGGCGGTCAACACCAAGCTGGCGCTTGACCTGGGCGGCGGCGCGGCGGGCGCGGCGGTCGGCCTGGCCACCGAGGACCCCAACAGCCCGGACTACTACACCAACGTGGCCACCAAGTCGCTGCTCGGGCTGGGCTCCACAGCAGCCGTGGTGCATGGCGCGGCGATGATCCCCAAGGCCGTCAGCGCGGCCATCGAGTCGCCCGCTGGCGCCCGGGCTCTGGCGCCGCTGCGCGAGTTCTTCGCGCCGACCATGAACCTGACCCCCAAGGCGCGCTCGATGTGGGAGACGTTCGCGGGCGACACGGGCTGGGGCATCGAGGCGGGCAGGAACTTCAGCGACCGGGTGTACCGCACCTGGGGCAAGTACGCCTACGACGCCAACACGCTGGCGACCATCGAGCGCACCGGTCGGCTGCCGATTGCCATGCTGTCCGACCCCAACATCGACTACAAGGCTGCCAGGGAAACACTCGACGAGTGGAAGACGGTCGCCAACGACTTTGCCAGGCTCAACATTGTGCCCAACGATATCGACTTCAACAAGCCCGGCAGCAAGGCCGTGCTGTACGTACCGCACGCCGTCGAGTCGGACTGGGACCAGGCGGTCAAGCTGGGCAGAGGCAGGAACCAGCCCGGTCGCGCGTCGTCCAACCCGTTCTACACCTACACCCAGGAGCGGCTGCACGAGACGCTCGAAGACGGCATGGCAGCCGGGGTGAAATACTCCGACGATCTGCCCAAGGTACTGGGCAACTACTACTCGGCGGGGCTGCGCGCCCAGGCGCTGGACAACATGGTGGGGGGCCTGGAAGCCCAAGCGCAGATCAACAACCCGAAGTGGTACGGCAAGACGCTGGGCGATTTCATGCTCGCAGGCGAGGACGTGGTGCGCATCCCGCAGGGCACCAAGGCGCCGTCCAACGCGATCTGGCTGGGCAGCATTCCGGGTATTGGCAACAAGTACGCGGCTGAAGTCTTCGGCGCCGAGAAGACGTACGTCTCGCCCGAACTGGCCGAGGTGTTCAAGAACGCGTTCTCGCCGCAGGGCTTCGCCAACGCGCCTGGCCTGCGCTATCTGGTCCAGCCGGTCATGCAGATGAACGCGGCGCTCAAGCACAACACGCTGTCGGGCTCGTTGTTCCACATGGCCAACGAGTGGCGCCAGTACTGGGCGACGCAGGGCACTAGCGGCCTGGGCAACATGTCCAGCATCGTCAAGGGCACCCTCAACCCGGGCGAGTTCAGGAACTTCATGTCCGACGCCAAGTCGCGCGGCATGATCGAGCAGGCCATGAAGGACGGCCTGTCGCTGAACACCCTGGCGGAGCACGACGTGACGGGCACCAAGGCGCGCATCGCCACCACGCTGATGAACGTCGGCGGCGGCGCGCTGGTGGGCTCGCAAGCGTCGGCGGCGGCGGGCGGCGACGTGCAGGACCAGATCAAGTGGGGCCTGGCCGGTGCGGCGATGGGTGCGGCGACCACGGCGCCGGGCACTGGCATGCTGCTGGGCCAGCAGTTCCGGGGTATGGGCACCAAGAGCCTGGTCGAGACCATCAGCGAGGGTCTGTGGAACCGGACCATCCCGATGATGAAGCTCAGCACCTACGAGATGTACGCCCCGAAGTACGGCGGCAAGGCGGCTGCCGAGTTCGCCAACACGGTCTACGGCGGCAACAATCTGGAGGCCATCGCCCGCTCGCGCACGGTGCAGGACGCCATGCGGCTGACGATGCTGGCGCCCGACTGGACCGAATCCTGGGCGCGGCTGATCGGCACCTCTGCGCTCAACACCCCCACCGGCGAGATGTCGCGCCAGTACTGGGCCAACGCCGCGCTGCAGTCGGCGTTCCTGCTGGAAGCCTCCAACCTGGCGCTGGGCGGGCACTTCTCGTGGCAGAACGACCCTGATCATGTGCTCGAAGTCGACGCCACCAATCTATACAACAAGTTTGGCTGGTCGACGACCGATTCCAAGGGCAACAAGTTCACGCCGTACATCGACGTGCTGGGGCCGTACAAGGGCCTGCTGCAGCCCATCATCGACCTGGGCAGGGCTTCGACCGTGGCAGCGGCCAAGGGCGTCGGAGTCGACCCGATGAGCCTGCCCGGTGGCCCCGCCATCGCGGGCTACTTCCCCAAGCCTGGCGAGGATGTCTCGCTGGCCATCCCGCGCCCCGACCCGGGTCAGCGGATGAAGGACTTCGCCTCGGCGCGCGGCAGTATGCTGGGCACCGGCGCGGCACAGCTTCTCGACGACCACGACTTCGCGGGGCGCCCGCTCGACCGTAACGACGATCCGTTCTGGCAGCAGGCTATCAACCGCGTCAACGTTGCCGCGCAGCACATGCTGCCAACGGGCGTGACCCAGGTCATCAAGGGCGGCACCACCGGCGAGCCGTGGCAGACCACGCTCGGCTCGGCCGTCACGGGCGCGCGGCTGTCGCACGGCACCGAAGCCGAACGCTTCTTCGACATGCAGGATGAGTTCATCAAGGACGCCGGTAAGGACCCGCGCGACTGGCAGGCCATCCTCGACAACAACCGCAACGCCAATATGGGCGTCGACCAGCACATCGCCAATCTGATCAACGGCGTCGAGGATCCCAACGCTACGTACGGGGACCGAGGCAAGTCGATCAGCAGCGCGCTGGGGGACAAGAAGCCCGAGAGCCAGGTCCGCAAGGACCAGATCGACGCCAAACTCAAGCTGAGCCCCGAGACGCAGCCCGAAGACGCACGGCTGCGCCAGGAGATCGCCTGGCTGGACGACCAGAACACCAACCGGGGGGCCGACGTGCCTGCCGATCTGGACACCTCCGGCCAGCCCAGCGACTACGTGCAGAACCTCGTGCGCATGGCCTGGAACCGCGACCCGAACCTCGTCGCGGACCTGCAGGCGGGCGGACGACGCGGGCTCGCCTCGCACCCGGGTAAGGACGCGGCGGGCGAACTGGCCGACCAGCGCCAGCGCTGGATGGCCGACACGGCCAAGACCTACGGCGTCGACTACGATGTGCTGCAGGACACGCTCAAGGCGCAGATGTACGGCGATGGGGCGCCGCCCCCCATTCCGGGCGTCACCAGCGGCCAGCTTGATGACATCATCAACGGCTACACCAACGCGGGCAAAGACGCCAAGACCCAGGAGGATCTGCCGCCCGACGCGGCGCGCATGGCCAAGGAGACGTACCTGTCGAATACGGTCAACGCCATCAACGCCACCAACCCGAACGGGCCGCAACTCGACCAGACCAACCTGGCCCGCCGCATCCAGTTGCGCAAGCTGCCGGTAGCCGACCAGACGCCCGATCAGCTTTCTTACGACCGGGCTGAGGCGGTCAGGCAGAAGGTCACGGCCTACAAGTACGTCGACGAGAATGGCCAGCCGCTGGGCAACGCGCAGGACTGGGCCAAGTGGGATCAGGAACTGACGGTCGCCAACAACCGTGACCAGAAGCACGGCAGCACGTACATCCAGGGCGACCCGCTGTACGGCTGGAAGCCCGACGAGCACCTCAACCAACTCGACGAGGCCAGGCGGCGGGCGACCGCGCTGACGACCAAGCAAGTTCTGCGCGACCCCAGCATCACCCCGGCCCAGCGCGACGCGTACTTCCAGTGGGAGGGCGAGGGCTCGGCGCTCACCCCGACCGAGTGGAAGCAATTCAAGGACGGCACGCTGGACGAGTGGAACGACGCCAAGAAGTTCCCTGGCGGGGTGCTGCCCAAGGACGAATGGAACCGGCGCGTGGCGGCGACCCGGTTGTGGAACAGCCTGACCAAGGAAGAGAAGACCTCGTACGACGACCAGAATGTGCCCAACCCGCGCCCGCTCATCGAGTGGAAAGGCGAGACCGACCCGCTGGGTCCCGCGTACGAGCACAATCGGGGTACGCTGGCCGAGTACATGGCCTACCTGTCGCGGGTGTCCAACAAGAAGTACGTCGGCCTGCGTCAGATCCAGGGCCTGGACCCAGAACAACCGGAGAACGTATCTTAGGGAGGTTAGATGGCAGACCGACTCAGCGACAAGGCAGTCAAGTACGCCGGGAAGATCGGGGTCGGATCAGGCCCGGTACCTCTGCAGAACTGGAAGCGACCGTACGACCGCAAAGATCGGGATGGGCCAACCAAACAGCGCGGTAGCGATCTGCGTCCGGAACTCAAGAAAGGAAAGAGCTAGTGGCCAACACCATCAATAGCAAGCACCAGAAGGTGGGCGGGAAAAGCTCGGGCGACAACTACGACTTCAAGCGCGACGGCTACGCCGCCGGGCCGGTACCCAGGAGCATGCAGGGCACCAAGGTCGGGCTGACCAATCACAAGGGGTATTCCGGACCCGACGTAGCCAAGGGAACCCATAACGGGGGCTGATCCCAGTGGCCACCGCAGACAACGCGGCTGAGTTTGAAGACCTCCCCGCAGGGCAAACGCCCCCTGCGCAAGAGGACTCGGCCCCGGAGACGGAAGCGGATCGTGAGCGTGAGATCCAGCGACGCCTCACACAGTCAGGCCGTGAAGCCGCCGAAGCCAGGCGCCAGGCGCAGCAAGCCCAGGCCCAGCTTGCCAACCAGAACGCCCAGATCGGAGAGCTTCAGGCCGGGATCAGGCTGCTCGCCGCCAACCTCAGCGCCCGCGATCAGCGGGAAGCCGAGGTGCGGCAGCAGCAGCAACAGGCTGAACTGGAGCGTCTGCCTCCCGCAGACCGTTTAGCGCGGCAGATTCAACTCCTCCAGGGTGAGGTCAGGGACCTGCGGGCCGCTGGCGCGCAGCGACAACCGGCGCAGCAATCCACCCCCAACCCTCCGCAACAGCAGGCCCCGGCACAGCACGAGGCCACCGACGACGAACGCCGCGAGTACATGAACCGCCGCGTCACCGAGATCGTCGACGAAGCCGAACGCGAGTTTGGCGTGCGTCCGAATCTGGACGAGATCCCAGATGCTGCCTGGGACGCCGAGGAGACGTTCTACCGCGAGGTTATGCGACAGGCCGCACGATCAGGCCAGGGAGGCACCGCAGTGGCACCACCAAAGAAGGACGAGACCCCCGCGCAGATGCGCGAGCGGATCCGGCAAGAGGAGCGCGAGAAGCTCGGGGCGACCAGCCCCAACGGCGCCCGACCGGCAAGCACCAGGCGCGGCAAAGCCGCGTCGGCCGACGAGGTCAGGGCAGCCGCGCAGACGTACGACTCCAAGGCAGGCCCCAAGGCCAACATCGCCCGCATGCAGAAGCTGCGAGATACGATGGGCTAATGGCCGGCACTACCGGAACCAGCGCGATGGCGGCACAGGTCAAGCCCAGTTACCCCAAACCCAAGGCCAAGCGCAAGCCGAGGCCCTGGTCATCTCAGAACAAGAAGAAGAGGTAACCCATGCCGCAGGGCACAACCGGCACCGTTGCGCTTGCTCCGGAGGTCAAAGCGTTATACGACGCCGACTTCTACATCCAGGGCCAGAGCGTCCTGTACTGGGATCAGTTCGCGGACCTCAAGGGTCCGATCATGAACGGGCAGCGCGGCATCAGCCAGAACTTCCCGATCATCGAGTCGCTGCAGCCCAACCCGACTGTGCTCGACGAACTCATCGACGTGGCCCCGCAGCAGATGCGCGGCTCCGAGGTGGTCATCACCCTGTCGGAGTACGGCAACGCGATTGAGGTCACCAAGTTCCTCGTGGCGACCGCCTACGCCGACGTGTACAAGCAGGCCGCGTACATCAACGGCTACAACCTGGCGGAGAGCTACGACTACATCGCCCGCGCGGTGTTCGGTCAGGGCTCCCGGGTATGGTTCCAGAACAAGCACACCGCCCGGTCGCAGTTCACTGGCCAGACGGTGACCGCCGACCAGATGTCGATCCGCTTCATCGAGTTGCTGTCGATGATTGGCGCGCGGGCGACCAAGATGCCGCTGTACGAGGACGGCGCCGTGGCGACCGCCGTGCATCCGTTCGTGTTCTACGACCTGATGCAGGACAACGCCAACGGCGGGCTGCGCACCATGTCGCAGTACAGCCATCCGGAGTTGCTGTTCAACGGCGAGCTTGCCTACTGGGGCGGGCTCAGGATGATCGTGACCGCCAACGCCAAGGGCTTCTGGGGCGCGGGCGCGGCACCGGCGTCTGCCGTGGCGACCACGCTGGGCACCGCCGCCAACCCTGGCGACACGACGATCACCGTCGCGGCGGGCACCAACATCACCGTGGGCATGTGGCTGGCGATTCAGGACGCGACGGAGCCCGGTAACACGTGGAGCGACTCCAATGAACTGTTTATGGTCACTGGCGTTGCTGGCACCACGATCACTGGCTTCGCTCTCGACCCAGGCCCAGGTGACGCTGCGGGCCTCCGCTTCGCGCACGCCTCCGGCGCTGCCGTCACCAACAACAACTCCGTCTTCCCCGTTCCGGTCTTCGGCCCCAACAGCGTCACCAAGTCAAGCTCCGACTGGACTGGCCCCTACGGCGAGACGGTGGTCACCGGCCCCTTCGACCGACTCGGCCGCTTCCTCACCTTCGGCTGGTACGGTATCGAGGGCTACGCCCGCACGCGCAACGCGTGGCTGTTCCGAGGCGAGGTTGGTTCCAGTCAGTCGTGACCGTCATTCACGTTGAGGGGACCCACGTAGATCCCCCGGCCAACTCGTCCAAGGACGGCGATTACTACGACCGCTGCCCCTCCGACGGGTGCATGGAAGTCGATGCAGCCCATCGCAGCGAAGGCGACCGGTCTGGCGTCCGTGAAGGCGTCCACGACTGGTCGATCTTCAACGCCGATGTCCGGAAGGGGGGGTGCGGGTTTACGTGGACCAGAACCACCTCGACCGGGGTAGACATTGACCATCGACTCGGCCGTGAGTCACGCTGGCGGACCAAGTCGGCGGGGGCGGAGAGGTTTCTCTCCGCCCCATCCGACGCTTACAGGGACAATTACGCGGCGATCTTCGGCCACGACTGATGCTGGTCCGCAACGCGCACCCCGACCACATCGGGCTGGAGACCATCGACAACAACGTGGAGCACACGCGCTGGCCGTGCGTCTCGCACCCCACCAGCATGCCGTGCCTGGAGGCGCAGCACAGGCTGGCGCGCAAGGGCATCGCCACGCTGACCCAGGCGCCGCGCGTGGTGCCTGGGGTAGCCTACAGGCCACCAGAACGCTTGGAGTGATAGTGCTCGCGGATCCTCGCCCTGGTGCAGTCATGACAGCCACGCGCCCCTCCAGTCCCAGGCACGACCGTGAGCGGGTGTCCTGCGGCACAGTGAGTCTTGCGCGCGTTCTGAGCCCCGCGCCCTTTACCAGCGAGGACATTCTGTCCCCTGGTAACCAGTCGCATGTGCTCCAGATTGACACACCTTCGATGCAGGCACGCTGGCCCACCGGCGCACGTTGGGTCTTCGTTGTGGCAAACGTGGTCGATATCGACGCCCTTCGGCGGTCGACCGTACCGGACAGTCCATACGTAGGTGTGCGCGTATCGTGTGGCTCTTGAACCCGGGCAGTTTATGGTAGGTGGTGCCATACCCCTGTCGGTCAATGTTTCCACCCCAGGGAATACAATCTGACATGAGAGAGGGGTGATCGTATCATACAATTCCAAGAGAGCATCGCTGACGCCTACGTGCTCCCCGCGCGCAACGTGATGCTGCCGTCGACGCCTGGGCGCCAGGTGCGCTTCCTGCAGGGCCACGCGGTCATCAAGCACGGCCGCGATCTGGTGGCTATGATGCGTCGACCGGACGTGAAGATTCAGCTTACGCCGTACGCCCTGTCCTGGCTGGAGACGTTCTTCAAGGAGGCCGGGGAGAACGTCCACGCCGAGGTGCAGTGGCCCGAGCGTCAGCCGCCGAGCGCAGTGGCTGCGGTGCCCGAGAGCGTGATCTGGGATCCGTCGCGCAAGGAGGAGATCCTGAGTGGGGCAGCTAGCCAAGACCCTGATCCGGGAACTGAGTGAGCGCGTCAGCGACTTCGCGCTGGCCACCCCGTCCATCGGCGGGACGACGACGCTGATCGACCCCGATCTGCGCCAGTACTTTCCGCAGCCGCTGCAGCAGTTCAACGGCTGGGTGTACTGCCCGGAGGATAGCCCGGACGCGCTCAACCGGGGCATCGAGCGGCGCGGCCAGACCTGGGACCCGACCAACAGCACGCTGATCCTGTACTCGCCGGGCTTCCCGCAGACGATCACGGCGGGCGAGTACGAGATCCGCATGCGCTTCAGGCGCGACCGGGTGCTCAAGGCGCTCAACTCGGCCATCGGCCAGTTGGGCCTGACGTGGTACCGCAAGATCTGCGACGAGACGATCACCACCCAGGTCAACAACTGGATCTATTATCCGGACAATACAACGAACTGGTCGCTGATCTACCGGGTCGAGATCCAGATCAACACCAGCCCGGAGCAGATCGGCTATCCGTTTGCCGACGCCGAGTACCTGAACTGGCGCCCGCGCTACTGGACCGACGACCAGGGCAACGACACGTGGGCCATCGAATTCGGCATCCAGCCGCCACCCGACCGGCAACTGCGCATTTTCGCGGAGGGCTACTACCCCCAGCTTACCGACGACGGCGACGTGCTGGCCATCTCGGGCAAATGGGAGAGCGGCGCGCTGGAGTGGATCTACGACTTCGCGGAGTTCCGGCTGAACGACAGCCTGACCAACCGCGTCCCGACAGGTGAGGCGGAGAAGATCCGGCAGCAGGCGATGGACCGCCTGGAGCGCCAGAAAAACGACATCCTTGTGAATGCTCCTTCACACCAGCCCGGCCGCATCGTCACCCCTGGCCACGGCGACGCGATGGCCTTCCCGTCCCCCGAGGACTGGCGCTTTTTAGGAGCATTTAAGTCGGCATCCTTCCGGCTTGGTTAGCCTGTGAGCATCCTGCCCTGGCCGAACCCCATTCCGGGGCAGCCCGATCAGGTCATTATCGACGGCATGCCGCTGGAGCTAGTGCCCGGCAAGTACGGCGTCGAGGAGGCCGACCGCTTCGGCGCCAAGGTGTCCCAGGGCGAACTGAAGTACGCCGACTTCAACCCGTACGAGAGCGCCTGGGCCGTCTCGGCGCTGACCGGCGGCGCGGGGCTGCGCCGCTACTCCGATGCACCGGGCGACCCTGACCAGTACAGATCCCTGTACGAAGAGACCGACAACGTCAACTGCGCCTTCGCCCCAACTGTGCTCTCGCCCGAGATCCAGTCGTACACGCTGCCGGGCGCGACCGGACCCGCCGTGTGGATGGGTGAGGACTTCCGCACCCAGGCCATCGGCGGCAGGATGCTGGCTGTCGGGCCGTCGGGGGCAGCCAGCACCACGGTCTGGATGCGCGGCACGACTGGCACGTGGAGCACCGTGGCTACGGTGGCCAAGGGACCGGCGGTCGATACGGCCATCGGCGTGTACCAGGGCTATCTGGTGATCGGCTTCGGCTCCGCAGCCACCGCCGTGGCGCTCACGCCCGCCAATGCGTTCATCGACGTGCTGCAGAAGGCCGACCAGCCGGGTGGCGCGTTGCCGATCTACGTGTGGGCCTACACCAACGACCACGCCGCCAGCTACGTGGCGGGCGGCGCGACGACCGACCAGTACCACATAGTCATGTCGAGCACCTTTGCCGATCACGACTACGCGGGTCCCATCGACACCGGCGACACGATGATCACCTCATTAGCCCCTGGAGGGGGGCTAGTTGGCGTCTACGTCGGCAAGGTCGACGCACTGGGCGAGATCGACACCCAGGCCATCTACCGCGAACTGATTCCGTTCGACTCGCGGCTGAACACCAACTGCCGCCCGCTCAAGTGGATGCTGGCCTCCGGCACCGAAGCGCAGCGCGGGTCGATGACGCTGGTCTTCCCGCGCGAGCGCGGCCTGTGGGAGTACGCTCCGGCGGATCAGTTCTCGGGCACCGCCAACTCGATTGCGCCGTGGACCTCGAACTACCGGCGCCCGCCGAATGCCCGGGGCGTGGTCACCGCCATCGTCGGCACGCAGCGCTTCCTGTACTACGCCTGCCAGAACAGCCAGGGCCACACGTGGATCTGGCGCAACGACCAGACCACCGGCGCGCCGCACACCTACCTGAGCCTGGGCGCCACGACCGTACACGCCATGGCGGTGACGTATCTGTTCCCCGGCCAGCCGCGCCTGATGTTTTCGACAGGTACCAGCGTCGGGGAGTGCATCATGCCGCTCGACGGCGACGCCGAGTTCGACGATCCGGCGTGCCGCTACCAGCCGACGGGCACCCTGACCCTGCCCGACATCGACCTGGGCTTTCCCGACGAGGACAAGGTCAGCTTCGCCGTGCGGGTGATTGCCGACGATCTGGTGGGCGTCTCACAGACCATCGACGTGCAGGCGCTGATCGACGGCATCCAGCCCTGGCAGGACCTGGGCACCATCCGCACCTCGCCCTCGGGCGAGGTCGATTTCCCCATCGGTGCCATTCAGGTCGCCAAGCGCATCAAGCTGCGGCTGGTGCTGAACACCGCCGACCCGACGATCACCCCCAAGCTATGGGGCATCAGCGCCCGGCTCAGCCTGAACACCAAAGTGTATCGGCTGTTCGTGCTGCAGACGCGCCTGCCGGGCGGCTCGTTCGGTACGCTGGCCGAGGACCTCCAGAACCCGTACCTGCAACTCATCCACTCCTGGGACATCCGGCGGGGAGGCATCCCGGTGCCGTTCTCCGACCCGTGGAACGACCTGTATCAGGTCAGGGTGCTGAAGCTGCAGCAGCAGGAGGCGCTGCGCGAGCCCGACCGGACCCCCGAGTGGGTGCTCGACTGGACGCTGCTGGAGTACACCTCCGGCGAGGGGATCGTCGGCACCTTCCAGTACGACATGCCCTGGACGCGCAACCCCGACAACAACCCCGATCAGGCAGCGCTGTATGGCTACGACGCCCCGCTGGCGCTGTATGATACGGGCATAGGAGTCTAGCCGTGCCGCTGGATACCACCAACTTCCACCCCCAGGGTCCGGTCAAGAGCGTCGACATGCTGCAGTTCTACAACCTCTTCACCGGGGTGATGACTGACCAGCCCGTGACGTTCTCGAACACGCTGACGCTGGGCGGCAACCAGAACGTGACCACGGTGCCGTTGCGCGTGTACGGTGCGATTGGCCAGAACACCAATCTGATCGACATGTACCTCGACAAGAACCAGGCCCAGCCCGGCTTCGGCTTCAACGGCTCGGGTCGGTTGGGTTGGGGTCCCGGGGGTACGGCGCCGCAGGACACGTTCATGTCGCGCATCGCGCTGCAGAACGGGCACAGTTCGGATACGCCCGGGTTGTACATCACCCCCGTCTTGGAACTGCCGCTGAACACGCTCAACGGCGGCTCGCTGGTCGACCACACGGTGACCAACATCAAGCTGGCCACCGACGTGGGCGGCCAGGCGCTGCACGAGGAGTTTCTGCCGACGGCGGCGGCGACGGTGGTCACCATCAGCCAGAACCCGACGGCTATCCTGTACGTCTCGCGCAACGGCGTGGTGCAGTCGGTGACCGATAACCACTACTCGGCTGTCGGCCCGGCGATCACCTTTACCACGCCCTTCGACGGCACCGAGCGCGTCGACGTGGGCTACACCGTCGGCCCGGTGGGGGGTTCGGGGCTGACCGATGGCCAGGTGACCACGCCCAAGCTGGCCGACCAGGCGGTCACCAACGTCAAGCTGGCCTCCGACGTGTACCGGCCCAACCTGCTGCAGAATGGCGGCTTCGAGGTGTGGACCATGCCTGGCGGCTCGTCGGTCACTGGCACCACTCCGGTGGATGGCTGGCTGCACGCGCTGGGCGGCTCCTCGACGTTCGCGGCCACGCGCATCGCCTCGACCATCAGCGGCGGCTACGCCGAACAGGTGGCCTACACCCACGCCGCCAGCGGCAACCTGTACGTGACCCAGGCGGTGCTGGGCTTCGGCAGCCTGCAGGGCAAGCAGATCACCGTCTCGTTCCGGGTCAAAAGCAGCGTCGTCGGCGCGATAAAAGCCGGCATCTTCGACGGTAGCTGGAACTTCGGCAGCTACAACGCCACCACTGCCGGTGAGACGATCAGCTTCACGCGGACTCTCGGCGCGGTGACCACCCTCAGCGTCGGTGTGGTGCTGGACATCGCCACGGCGACCGTCGAGCTAGCCGAGGCGACGCTGGTCATCGGCAGCGTCGGCACCGGCTTTTTCCCGGCCCAGCTTCCGGATGCTATCCCCAACGCGCGCCTGGCCAGCGACACGGCCCGGGCCAACCTGCTCACCAACGGCGGGTTCGAGATCTGGCAGCGCGGCAATGGGCCGAACTCCGGATCGGGCGTGTTTGTTGCTGGTGATCGCTGGGTGTCCTCGTTAGCGGGCAGCGACGCGATCAGCGTCAGCAAAGACACCACGAACGTGGACACCGGCAGTCAGGCGTGCGCGGCCTGCGCCTTCACGTTGGGGACTGGCGGCGGGGCATCGACCATCTACCAGAAGATCCCTTCGACCGACGGCTACCAACTCGCGGGTCGCCAGATGTCACTCTCGGTGCGGGTGCGGACCGCGACTCCCAACGCCGTGCGAATTGGACTCTTCGACGGGTCTGCCTGGACGCAATCCACCTTTCACACCGGCAGTGGTGCGTACCAGACGTTGACGGTCACCGCGACCATGAGCGGGCCGGGGACCAACTGGCAATGCGGTATCTTCTTCGCCGCGTCCTGCACGGCGTATCTGGATAACGCCTGTCTGGTGGTCGGCTCGCAGGCCGCCGACTACGTGCCGCTGCACCCGGCGGATGACCTGGCGCGGTGTCAGCGGTACTACGAGGAAATCCAGACGGTCGCAGGAAACACGATTTTTATCGGCGCGGGCTACGCCAGCGCGACTGGTGGCATTTCGTACCCGTTCAAGACCAAGAAGGCTGTAGCTCCGACAATCACGACTTCGGCAAATCAGTGGATTCTTCAGCGACTGGATACGGGAGCGCAGTCCTCCCAAGGGCCGGGAATCAATGGGACGACTGTGGATAGCTTCGCGCTGTATTCGACGGGATCGCACGGCAACGGCATTGTGTCCGCGTTTTTCGCCAGCGGCAGCGTCGGATCGTTCAAGGCAGAGGCCAACCCCTGATGCCCACGCCTCTGCTCGACAACCGTCAGCTTGGCCCGGATCGTAATTCAGGAGGCGCGCTATGAGCCCGGTTCAACAGATTCGCGGCACCGACGTGCTCGACGGCACCATCACCGGCACGGACATCACGGATGGCTCTATCGGCAATGCCGAACTCGGTCCGGACGTGGCGCGTGCCCAGTTGCTCGTTAACGGAGGGTTCGAAGTGTGGTCGCGCGGAGCCGGCCCCTTCACCACGGGCGTATATGCGGCCGACCGCTGGTCGCTCGGCATTGGGAGTGGCTCGACGCTGAGTGTCACGCGTGATACCGGCAACGTGGACACCGGTTCCGGGGCGGCGGCCGTGGCGACGTACACGCACAGCACCACGTCGTTCCTCCTGCAAAAACTTGAGGACTATGGGAATGTGCGCGGCAGAACGCTGAGTCTCTCAGTTCGCGTACGGACCTCGACGGCAAACGCGGTTTTCGTCCAGATCCAGGACAACGTCAGCAACGTCAGCAGCGGCATGCACTCGGGCAACGGCACCTACCAGACCCTCACCGCGACGTACACGGTCGCAGCCAACGCAACGGTTGTCCAGGTGGCTATCTTCTTCCAAGCTTCTTGTACGGCCTACGTGGACAATGCGGCGCTGGTGGTCGGTTCGCAGCCCGCCAACTACGTACCGCTGCACCCGGTGGACGACTACACCAGATGTCTGCGCTACTACGAGACCTACGGTGGCCTGACGAGCCCCGAATTGCTCCTGACCGGTCAGGCGTATGGAACGACAGCGGCGTTTATGGCGTTGCGATTCAACAGTCGGAAACCGGTCGTGCCGACAATCACCCTCGGAGGACCGGGGAGTAGCTTCGCCCTTTCGAACTCCGGCGGTGGCAACGTGGCCTGTTCGACCGTGAGCGGGTCGGCAGCAACCGTAGAAAACTGCCGCGTCGACGTCAGCGTGGCCACCGGTCTGACGGGCGGCAACGCCACCATCCTGATTGCCACCGCTGGAAGCGGGTACTTCGTGATTGAGGCGAACCCATGAGCATCTATGTGCGCGACTTTTCGACAACGCCATGGTCTGTAGTGCATGACGACGCGTCTGGTGGTGCGCACACGGGCACGGTCGATCCGACCACCATTGTTCATACCACCGACATCAGTGGAGTTGAGAATCACAACTACCTGATGATCACTTGCCCGGTATGCCAGGCGGTCAGCACTCACCCGGTGGGCGGCGGCGCGCAGCCCCAGAGCGTCCAGCAGATGTTCGTGAACAAGTGCCAGTCTGATGGCTGCGTGTGCCCGGAGATGCTACAGCGCGGCGCGATGACGCCGCAGGCGGCGGTCGACCACGTCAGGGAACTCGTCGAGGCCATGGACGGCCCGGAGCGCTGGCAGCTTGACGAATCCGCGCTGGTCGCGGGGCTGGGGACCAAGAAGTGAGGCGCATCCGGCTACTATCGCTGCCCGACCCGCGCTTTGCCGCAGACGACCCGAGGTGGGAGCCCAACCGGCTCGACTATCGGTTCATGATCGAGCAGGCCGTGCGCATCCCGCTCGACCCGGAGCGGGGCGCCGACATCGACGAGATGCGGCGCGGCATCCGCATCTTCGACGCGCTGGATCGGGCCGCCGACACGCTGGAACTGGAAGACGCCGACTGGGACTACCTGAAGCACAAGGTGGAGAAGATGCCGTGGTCGATGGTCGACCGGCGTTTCATCCAGTTCTACGACGACATCATGCAGGCCAGCGAGGCGCCACGTGGCTCAACCCGCGCCGACGGGCTGGCTACTCGCGCTGGCTGACTTCCTGGCCAACCACGGCCTGCCGACGCTGGCCGCGTTCGTGGCGGGCTGGGCGGGCGGCGAGGCACGCCTGCGCTGGCGCGCCTGGCGCCGACGCAAGCGCTGATTCCCGGGAAGCTTACTATAGGAGGTGCTGGGGTCACGCACAACTCAAACACGGGTGATAACCGCAGGGACCGGGAGCAACCCTCAACCTTCGGTTGATCCGTCACTAGCCGGCAACACGGGCCGGGTCGCCCCACCCGGCTCGATCTAGCACTCCTAATCTCTACCAAGGGCCGTTCTTACTTCGCGCCAGAGCTTCGACCGCTCGTCATGGGCAATGTAGTCGGACGTGGCAGCGAGCAGTTCCTTGAGCCGCTCAACCTCGTTCGTGAGTAACGAACTCGATTCCTCTGCAACCATTGCGGTACCCCTCGCGTGCCTAGTACACCGTCCCGACGATGCGGGCGAGCAGCAAACGCAGCCATACGTCGAGCACTTGGCCGAACTGGACACCCGCCAGCAGCACGAGGACGGCGACGGTGGCGATGATCAGGGCGTATTCAACGTAGCTCTGGGCGCGCTGCATGGAAGGCTGTAGGGACAGCCTCCCAATCCCGGGTTGCTACTGTAGCACAGGTTTTTAGGTACGGGACTGCTTGGCACGCGCGTCTTCCCACTTCGTGATCGGACGGAAGAACGCGGACCAGGCCAGCGCGATGAGGACAGATCCCCCCAGCCAGACGGCCAGGAGGATCCACAACCAGGGGGGCATAACCCCTGGAGTCTACTCCGCCTTTTTTGCAGGCCGACGGCGTTTGGGCTCGGCGGGCGGGATCTCGGGAAGCTCCGACTCCTCGACCTCCAGCGCCTTGAGCAGCGCCCGGAACATCTTGGCGAACGCGGCCACGTCGGTCTCCAGGCGATTGATCGTCTCGTAGACCATGGTGACCCGGTCCCCGACCGCTCGGATGTCGTTGCGCAGCATGCTGTGGAAGACCCGCGTATCGTGTGGCTCGTCGGCGGGGTCGTCGCCCAGCGCGTTCACTCCAGGCTCGGGCTCGCCAGGCTGAAGGAACTTGTCCAGCGCCTCATCCCGGGCGTCCAGATCGGCCAGCTTCTCCGCTCGGGTCACCGCCTTCACGGCGGGGTCGTCGGCGGAGCGCAGCGTGCTCACCTCAGGTGCGGGTTGTGCCAGGTTCTCGAAGTCCGGCAGGGGCTCGGGCGTGTAGTCAGCGGTACCGTTCTCCACCGGTGCAGTGAGAGCGGCGGGAAACGTGTCGAGGAGATCCTCGGCTCCGCCCGCCTCCGAGTTCTGCAGCGTCTGCTCGGCAGCGGCCACGTCGGCGTCAGTCACGCTGGCCACGGCGGCTGCCGCGCCCTGCTCCGTCTCGCTCATCGGCGCCTCATTCAACCAGGCGCTCAGGTCAATCGGTTCTTCGGACATTGGTGCGCGTCCTCCTTCAAGGATCCATGTGATAGCAGCCCTGGCCTCTGCCGGGCTGCGAACGACCCACGCGTATGCTCCAGCTTCGCGTAGCTCCTGAATGCGCTGAACCTGCAGCGGCGTGGGTTTTCCGGTGCGGGTCTTGATCTCCAGGGCCAGAAAGAAACCCCGCACCACCCCGAACAGGTCGGGGTGGCCAGGGCCGGTGGCGGCGCTGGCAGGCCGTCCGAAGACGATCACGCCGTGCCGTCGGGTGTAGCGGTGGCGGAGGTCCCGCAGGATAGCTGCCCTGAGCGTGGCCTCCGCCGTAGCCACTAGAGTTTGGCGTCCAGATCCGCGAACAGGTCGTCGACGGTCTGCTGCGAGACGGCAGGACCGGCGGGACGGGCGCCGTTGGCATTCGGCTGGGCCACCGTGGCGGCGCCGACGACGGCGGCGCGCTTGTACGTCTCCCACTCGGAAGCCGGGTGAAGGGACTCGATGCCCGAGAACGGGCGTCCCTGGTTGCCGGGCTGGTCCGCGATGAGCGCCACGACGCGCACCTTACCCACGCGCTGGGTCATGTTCTGGCACAGGTTGGAAAGCTGGCCCCAGGAGCCGATGACCATCTTCTGCGTGGCCAGCGCCTTGGCGATCTCGGCGTGGCCCAGCGCGCCCAGCGTCTGACCCAGACCAAACTGTGCATCGGGCTTGCCGACCGCGTTGAAGTCGCGCATGCGCCCGCCGATGCCCATGCTCGGGTTGGCGTCAGGCCCGGAGACAATGGCGTACTTGCCGTAGATGCCCGTGGTCTTGTCGTAGTCCTCGGGAGTGGGTTCGAAGCCTTCGAAGTCCATCAGGTAGTAGCCTTCTGGAACGCGCGGACGGCCGGGCTCGGTGCGGCCAACAGAGTCATCGAACGAAAAAGCCGTGAACGGCATCGCTATTCCTCCTCAGGATGATCAGGGTCTCGGAACATCGGCGCCTGCGGGGTGACCTGTCGGATCCTGCGCAGGGCCTCGTCCAGGGACGGGGCGGCGAACGCTACGGTCGCGTCCATCGTTGAGTTACCACTTTTCCAGTGTGCGGTGAGTGTAACACGAACTGGGTCGATGTTGTCAAACATTAGTGTGGTTCTGTGCCATCAGCGGGAGCACGATATTGTCCCACGTAGGTTCGGTAATAACCCGGCCAAGAATGCGAGTCGGACCCTTGGCGATATAGCGCTCGTGCTGGCCGATGAACAGCCTCCGGATCTCCGTGACGTTAGGGTCGATCCTGTCCGTCTGCGGCGCGGCCAGCAGGTTGATCGGCGGCGGCTCGCCAGCGGAGCCGTTGGTACCGGGGGCTTCGAGGTCGACGTACAGTCGGCCCAGCAGTTCCAGCGAGTCCCGAATCCCTTTCAACGCTTCGGGGGTCAGTCTTGGCCCGGTCTTCACGTCGTCCTGATCTCGCCGGTCCTGCTCCTGCAGCAGGTACAGCACGTGCATCGGTAGCATGTTGAAGTTGCGCTGCCACTCGGAACACAGCGCGCCGACCTGGCCCCAGCCCGCCCAACCATTGGGCGAGCGCGGGATCTGGTTGATGTACTGGCTCAGCTTGTTCACGTCGGCAGGCTCGTAGCCGGTGACCTTGCCGACCGCCAGGTCCTGAATGCGCGACCACGTGTCCCACACCAGTGTGGTGATCTTATTGCCGGGCGTGGTCAGTGCCTGGTAGATGGTCAGGATGTCGTTCCAGCGGCGCAGCTTGAGCACCCTGAAGTGCTTCAAGTGCGCCACCGGGCGGATGTTCTCGTCGTCGACCGAGACGAACAGCACCCGCTCCGTGTCGGGGATGGTGCTCGCCAGCGTCGTCTTGCCCGCGCCGTTCGGGCCGTAGATGCCCATCCTGACGTGGGTCAGCGAAGCGATTTTGTCCGGCGGGACGTACAGATCAGCGATGCTCATCAGTCAGCCGCCCATGGGTGATCCGAGAACCCGGTCTCGTCGGTGAACGTGATGCCGTGGGTCAGCCGCTGGCGGTACGGCACCAGTTTGCGGAAGGTGCGCTGCAGCGATGGCCAGCGATCCCAGGACCACGTTTCGATGTTGTGGAACATCTCAGCGGCGGTGTGCTCGTCCAGCCCGATCCGCTCGATCATCTCGTCGAAGTTGTCGCCCCAGTCCCGGTCAATCTCGACGATCAGGTCGGCCAGCCGCGCCCAGCTATCAACCTGCTGGCGAGTCAACTCGACGATCTCCTCTATGGCAGCCCGGTACCTGGGATCCCAGGTTTCCCGCTCGGCTTCCTCCTGCATCTCGCGGCGATAGCGCCCGACCATCGTGCCGCTGACGCCCAGCGAGCGAGCGATGGCGGCATCGGTCCGGTTGGGGTTGCGGCGTAGCTCCGATCTGACTAGCGTCTGCTTCTGCTCCAGCGTCATGTGGCGCCGGGTGTTATTCAGCCGCAGTGCGTAGTTCCACTTGGCCTCGTCGTCTGCCAGGCCCTCCTTGACCTCGACGATGGGCTCGATACCCAGTTCCTGGCAGATCTCCCAGCGGTTGTGGCCGTCGAGGATGTTGTTGTCCTCGTCGATCAGGATGGGGATCTGCTGGCCGTTGATGCGGATGTCTTCCTTGAGTGCCGCGTACTCTTCGTCGCTGAGCGACGGCATAGGCTGAAACTTGTGTGGGTTCACCCGGTTCTCCCTTCAGAGCGGACATCGTCGGTGAGAGCCGTGGTGTACTCCTCCCGATAGGCTTCGGATCGGCGCCCCAGCAGGTACTCGTGCATGCACAGCTTGCCGTAGGGGCAGAACATACGGCAGTCGAGGATCGAGATGGACCGGGGGTAGTAGCTCTTCTCCCTGGCTCCCGCAATCGAACGCAACACGGCGGCGATGTCGTTCAGCGTCATCCGGGCCTGCTCGTCAGGCCGAAACGTCGGGTAGCGCTGGAACCACTGCGCGTCCGAGACGATGCGCTGCCGCATCTCGTTGATGTACGTCTCGCCCTGGCCAGCGGCGCGTAGCTGGCGCTCCGTCTCGGCCCAGTAGCGGCCCCGCGTGGCCATGTCCTCGTCGGAGCGGTGCAGCAGGCCCTTCTGCGTGACGCGCGGCGAGCGGGCTTCCCTGGTCAGCACGTAGTCGAACATAATGCCGGCCACGTCACACCCCTGTGCCCTGGCGCACAGATACTGGATCATCGTCTGCGGGTCGACGCCGCGCCAGTCGCTATCCGGGATCTCTGTGGTGCTTTTGCGCTCCCAGATCCACAAGCGGCCGTTGCGGTCGCGCTTCAGGCAGTCCAGCGTCGAGGTCAGCACGATGCCGGGCTTGGGCTCCCAGCAAAGCTCGATCTCGGTCGCCTCGGTGGTGTACGGGCCAGGCGGATCGGTGTGTCCGTCCCAGTAGGCGACGTAATCCTCGACCAGTTCGGTGACTTCGGTCACAAGGCTCCTGACCTGTTCCGGGTCGACCTCGTTGTCGATGGCCCAGCGGGCCATGTTGACCAGTTCGCCGCGCCACGGGGCGCCCTCGTCGAGGAGTTGCAGTGTCCGATGGATCCACGTGCCGCGACGCATCGCGGGGCGCACATCCTTCGGTTTGAGCACCAGCCGGTCGATCCAGCGATACTCATAACGCTTCAGACAACGGGCAGCGTCATTGAATCCCGTCGTGGAGAGAGAAATCTCCATACGCTCTTCCTTTCTGCCGCTGTCACAACAACAACATCAACAACAAACGGCGATGTGAACTGTAAACCAACCGAAATCAGTTTGTCAAGTGTGCAATTCCTCAGTCGGGCACGGTCTTGCCCAGACCCCACGGCCCAGCCGTGATCTCAACGTCGATCAGCCCCTCGGGAAGCCACAACCCCAGCTTCTGAAGCTCGACCGGGGCCTTGAGCATGCCCTGCCTGATGAGCCTGCACGCGCCGGCGGCTCGATCCTCCCTGATCTCGAAGAGCAGCGCGTCGTGAATGTCTCCGACGATCCTGGCGCCGGCTGAATCGAGCAGAATCAGCGCCTGCTGGGTGATGTCGGAGGCGAGCGACTGCGGTTCGGCGTTGATGCCGCTCCGAATCGCGTCGCGCTGGCCGTACACCGCGTCTGGCAGCCTCCGAATGCGGCCGATGGGCGTCTGGGCGTAGCCGCGCCGCATCAGTTTCGCCTCGGCTAAACGATGCCACTGCGGGAACTCGGGATAGCGTTGCCGGAACAGCAGCCAGAGCGCCTGGGCCTGCTGCGGGGTCCAGTTGATCTCGAACGTCTTCCAGGCGTACTCCCTGAGCCCCTCGGGGCTGATGCCGTAAAGCTGCGCCAGCACCGGCACCTTGCCCAGGATCTGACGCTCCTCCTTGGTGATGCTCGACTCAGATTTCCTGAGTGCCCGGGATGCAAAGTCGACGTAGATGTCCTGGCCCTCGTGGAAGGCCCACAGCATCGTCAGCGGGTTGACGCCGTCCCACGTCTCGGGGCGCCCAGCGGCCATCCAGGCACAGATTCTGGCCTCGATCTGCCGGTAGTCGGCCTGGATCAGCACCATGCCTGGTGGAGCCGAGAAAACAGGGCGTACGCTGGTATCTCGGGGGGTCGTATGGAAGAAACCCGCAAGACGGCCTGTCTCAACGCTGGTTGTCCGCATCTCGGGGTGGAACCGACCGTCGAACGACTGCTTGGTTGCATGATTTATGGGTCGAAAGTATGTGCTTATCTTTTTCCGTGGCCGGCGACAATCGAGAATCCGGCGGGCCTCAGGAAACTGCTGTGCGAGCGTCTTTATAGTTGCCTCGTCTGTCGACGGGTGCTGCTTCCCGTTTTTGATGACCGGTAGCCCCTGCTGGGAGTACAGCCAGTCGGCCACCTGGCGCGAACTCGCAGGGTTGGTGACCGGCACCAGGGCGTCGGCGGCGCGCTGCTCGCCGCGAGCCTGGCGGTACAGTTTCGCCGCCCTGCTCCGGTTGACGTAGATGCCCCTGGCGATCAGGCGCTCCAGGGACCGGAGCTTCGGCATCTCCAGCAGGGCCATGTAGCGCAGCACCAGCGGCTCCTCCCGGAGACGGTCGAGCAGCTTCTCGCGTAGCAGCAGCGTCGCCGCCGCGTCGTAGCCGTTGTACGGGTATAGATCGGCCAGCGGGTGGTACTTCCTGGCGTCGATGTCCCAGTCGGGCCACCCCAGATGTGCTCTACCGGCCCACTTGAGCGACTTGGGCGCGTTCTCGTCGAGCAACTGCAGCGCGATCATCGTGTCGAACGTCGGCCTGGGCAGGTAGCCCGCAGCCCGGTACCACACCAGATCGTCGAAGACGCCGTTGTGGACCGTGCGAGAGGTCTGCGTGTCGGTCATCACCGGGCGGATGCGCGCCATCCACTTGAGCACGGCTGCCGTCCAGGCCGCGTCGCACTCGGGGTGGGCGATGGGCAGGCAGTACGCTTCCTGGCCCGTGAACGAAAACGCCACCGAGTAGATCCGGAAGCCGACGTGCCACCACGGCAGGATGTTGGTCTCGAAGTCGTACGTCCAGCCGGGCTCTACTCGAAGAGCCTGGTCGAGTACCCGCAGGCCGCTCCCTGAGCCCACCAGATCGACACGTACCGGAGGTGTAGCGGGGGGTGGTTCCAGTTCTCCTCGAACGAGCCGTCCGAAGCGATGGATGTCGGCACGCCAAGCATTCTCCCGTCCGCGATTGCGAAGAATAGCGGCGGGGTGAAATGCTGGCAGGATCCAGGCGTTGTATCGGGCGGACCAGATCTCTTTGCCGGCGACTGCTCCGATGGTTCCTCTTCCCAGCAGTCGCTGCACGGGGATGTTGCCCAGTGCCAGAATATAAGCCGGTCGAACACGCTCGATCTCTGCCTCCAGCTTGTCCCTGCACAGCCTGGCGAAGCTCATGTCGGGCTCGCCCGCGCAGCGGTAGGTGTTGGTCAGAAACGCGCGCTTGACACCGGCCTGCTCCAGCGCCGACTTGAGCAACTGGCCAGAGGCGCCAATGAACGGCTGACCAACCTGCACCTCGTTATAGCCAGGGTTGATGCCCAGCACCAGACACGCGGGGCCGTCCCAGTCCACGTCGCCCCACCACTCCCCGCTGACCCGGTTGCCAGGGCCGGCAGGACATTCGGCGCAGCGCTCAGCGAAGGGCATCAGGGCAGGCTCCGCAGGATGCCGACACAGGCCATGAACAGCACAATGCCAAACAGCACCCCGGCGGCGAAGCTGAAGATATCCACGTTATAAGTCGGCATCATCGGTCTAACGCGGTCAGCTTATCCCGCTCGACCAGCGGCTTGTCAGCGGGTCCCTTGACGTGCTCCCTGACCCACACCTGGCGCAGGAACGCCCTGCCTGGCCCGACGCGCTGCCAGCGGTGGTGGCCCTTGACCTTCCAGCGGTAGGCCCAGTCGACCTCGACCAGACCCGTCGGCGGCTTGTTCTCGTAGCGGCGGAGGTGGGTCACCTGTACGTCGGCCGGGGGTCTGCCCTCCTTGTGCATCACCTTGTCGTAGCTGGACGGTCGGGGGTGGCGCACTGGGATCTCCTGCTGGATGACGCGTGTCCAGACCCTGATCAGCTTGAACAGCGTGTCCAGCGCGGTGCGCGTGTCGAGCTTGTCCTGCTCAATATGCTCCGGCGACAGCGCCAGGTCGCGGTAGCGGCTGTCGTTGCGGATCATCTGGTTGGCCTGCTCGAAGCCGCTCTCGACCATGCTCACGTCGAGCCGCTGCCCGTACTGCGCCGGGATCCAGTGGCGCATCTTCCACGGCCCATACATCTCGCGCTGGGCTGGGTTGGGCGAATCGGTCACGCTGTACAGGATCTTGCCGATGACCTCCGGGTCCCGATGCTGCTCGACCTCGGCGCCACCGTAGTAGACCGGTGACTTCTTGCCTGGCTCGTCGCGGACGATGGCGTACTGGTCCCACAGCACGGCGCGCAGGTTCTGGTAGCCGGTGGGCGAGTACACGGTGGGGATCGGGATCGGCCCGTCGAAGTACACGAACCCGGTCAGGCTGGGCATCTGGCCCTGGCTCAGGTGGAAGATACGCTCGCCCTGCAGGTGCTGGTCGATCAAGCTCAACATGTGCTCGACCATCTCGCGCGTCACGTAGTAGACCTCGCCGTAGTCGACGCACCGGATCAGGCTCTGGCGCACCATCTCGATCATCCGGCCCTGAGCGCTGCGGGTCATGTCGTTGTCGAGCGGGGCCACGATGTACGCCTGGGCCTGACCCCGGTCGGGGCGGCGTAGCTGCCGCCCGAACATCTCCCTGAACGTCAGCGCGTCGAGGTAGGTGGCCATCAGATCCACATCCTTCCGGCGGCATCACGAGGCTGGCTGTAGCCGGTGGCTTGCCTGTCCCGCATGTTGTCGGAGCGGGTGCCTTCGTACAGGTGAGCAGGCCGAACACAGAGCGAGCTTGAGCAGGACCGGACGTGACACGTCTCGTAGCCCTCCCTCATCGGTCGACCGTGGGCTCGTTCCCAGAAGAACTTGGCCGCGTTGACTGCCCCGCGCTTGCTGGCCCAGAAGCTGGCGTGCCAGTAGTTGCCTACACGGTACTTCGCACCGATCCACAGCCAGCACCGTGTGCTGAGGTCGCACATGATGAGGCTGGCGAAGCGCTCGTTCTCGGTCCACTTCTTCACTTCGCCGCTCCATCAATGCGTTGCAAATACTTCAGCAGTAGCCGGCACATATCGACTGCTGACGCTCCTCGTTGGAGAGCGGGCAACATGATCTCATCCTGAGTATTTTCCGCAATCAAGTAGAGGATCTGAACATTCGTGGTAGTCCCTATCCGGTGGACTCGGGCTATACCCTGCTCCCATGCAATGACTGACGGGGTAAGGGTGTAGACGATCATGGACTGGGCTTTGGAGAGCGTGATAGCGACGCCTCCAGACTGCCAGTTGAGCAGCATTACACCCGCGTGCTCTTCGGTCTGGAACCAGTCTTCTGCCTTCGTTCGGGCACCGGCGTTCGTGCTGCCGTCGATGACCCTGAAAGGACGACCGGCCTTGGTCAGAGCCTCGGAGAGACTGCGGATGTCTTGCCTGAACCGGCAAGCGATGACAACCTTCTCATCTTCCCGTTCAGACAGAAGCTCCATTGCCGCCTGGACTTTGCTCTCCCCCACGACAATGGAATCTCCGTTTTCGTTCGTAACATGGCCTGCTGCTATCTGAGTCAGTCTCATAATTTGCGTGAGCACGATGTTGGCGTTGGCCTCGGTCAGGTCAGGCAGTTCCGTCCTGAGCATCGTCTCCATCTGGACGTACGCCTTGCGCTCCTTCGGGCTCAGTTCGATAGGCACCTCGGTGACGATGGGCTCCGGCAGGCCCAGCACATCCTTCGAGACGGCGTGGACGTACGGCGCCATGGCCTTGACGACCTTCTCCCAGCCGTCCTTCTGAGTCAGATACGCGCCGCCCTTGCCGCGCAGCGGATAGGCTCCGTTGGGTCCCTGCTGCAGCACCATGGTCGACTGCTTGAACTCCTGATACGTCTGGCGGAACGCCGGCTCGTGAGGCGCCACGACGCGGAACTGCGCCCACCAGTCGAGCGGCGAATGGGCGGGCGTACCGGAGAGCAACAGCTTGAAGGTGCTCGCCGCCGCCATCTTCCACATGGCCCGCGTCCTGGCTGCCGACGGGCTCTTGATGTACTGCGCCTCGTCGAGGATCAGCAGCGTCGGTGACCAGGCTTGCAGCCGATGCAGCCGACCCGCGCCCGTCCTGCGCTGGTGCAGGATGTTCGACGCCTTGGGGTCCTTGAGCTTGTCGTAGGTGGTGATCACCACCTGAGCCCCGTCGTCGAGGTCGCCAACCCGGGCGGCTGGCAGCCACTTGGCAAACTCCCTGCGCCACACCCCCTGTGCGACGACGGGGCAGACGATCAGGGTGCGCTCTGATTTCAGAGCACGATGCAGGGCGATTGCACCCAGCGTCTTGCCCATGCCAGGCTTCCACTGGAGGTAGAATCCGCCCCTCGCCTCGGGATCCTGCATCGCGTGATACGCTTGCACAATTCCCTCGGTCTGATACGGGTGAAACGATACGGCCATAAGACATGCTCCTCTCTGCGACTGTGACTGAATGGGGGATTCGGTGCCGAGTCCTTGACACCGTTGGTTGCAGACCAACCGACGAACACTGTAGCATCTTGTGGCCGAGTTTGTCAAGTTCGGCTCACTCTTCTTAGCGGAGGATTTGTATGACTACGGGTACAGAAGATACCCAGACCCAGGCCAATCGCGTCTCGTTCAAGGGCTGGCTGCCCGCCCAGGAAGCCGCCGACTATCTCGGCATCTCGCGCGAATACATCTACCGGCTCAAGAATCTGTACGACGAAGGCGCTGCCGGCGTGCCAGGCTTCATGCTTGGCGAGAAGTCCAGCGTATTGATGTTCCGGGTTGCCGATCTCGACGCGTATGCCCGGTCTCACCCCGACCTCGGCAAGCGTACTGCGGCAGCACAGTCGAAGTCCGAGGCCGGGGAAGCGCAAACCGTCGCCGCTTGAGCCCGGCATGGCTGCCATGCCGGCTCCCGATCACTCAGCGCTAGAACTGCAGCACCTGGGCTACAGCATCATCCCGCTGGCGCCTCAGGACAAACGCCCGTACCTGCGCATCCTGCCCACGGGCTGGAGCGAGTACCAGCGCCGCGCCGCCTCAGACGCCCAGGTCCAGCAGTGGATCAACGTCGGGGATCCGCGCATGGGCTGGGGTCTCATTTGCGGCAAGGTTTCGGGCGGCGCGTACTGTCTGGACGCCGACGACCTCGACCTGGCGCAGTGGGTCCTGGCGCATGCCGGTGAGATGCTGTTCCACGGCGCGCTGATCGTCGAGTCGGGCTCGGGCAAGGCCCACATCTGGGTGCGGTCGCTCCAGCCCATCCGCTCCAGCGTGTGGTCGCTGGGCCAGGGCCGCAAGGCAGGCGACATCCGTGGTGAGGGCTCCGGCAATGCCGGTCCCTCGTACATGGTCGTGCCGCCCAGCCTGCACCCCGACACGGGCCGACCCTACCGGATCCGCTCGGGCAGCTTCGCGGCGCTGCCGATGGTCCCCGACGTAGCCGAGCTTGCCCGGGCCATCGTCGAAGCCTACGTGGCAGACGGCGGCGACCCCAGCGCCGTCGGATCAGTTGGAACGCCCTCCAGCAGCAGCTACCGGATCCTGTACCTCGACGATGCCCAGAGCGCCCTGGTTCTTTCCCGGGTACGCAGCCTGCGGCTCAAGAAGAAGGTGCAGGACTCGCTGCTGGTGGCGGGCTACGGGGCACCGGGCTCGCCCGCCTGGGCGCTCAGCACGGATCCGTCGGGCTCGGGCATCGACTACTCGGTGGTGTGCGAACTGATCCGCCGCAACCAGAGCCTGGACGAGGTCGAGGAGATCTTTGCCGCCTCGCCCATCGGGGACAACTGCTACCGGGCCAAAGGGCGCGGCAGCTACGGCTTCGCGTACATCAAGCGCACTTACGACAACGCCAGGACCGCCGTCGAGGAGGAGCGGCAGAACGCGCTCCGGGCCTCGGGGGCCAACTTCACCGTCAAGGAAGTCGTGTGCCGCGAGCGCGGCCACGACCTGATGGAGTACGTGCTGCTGATCGAGGTGACGCAGCCCGGCACGTCGCCCAGAACTTCGCGGGTCGAGGCCACCAACGTCCAGCTTTCGAGCGAGAAGGGCTTCAGGGATCGCTGCTGGGTACCCAGCGCCGGTATGTGGGTGCCCGAGTTTCTGCCTGGCCAGCGTGGCCAGAACTGGAGCAACTTCATGCGGGCCGTGCAGGGCATGGTCAGCGAGGTGCAGAAGATCCCGGTCGAACTGTCCGACGAGGGCTACCTGGCACGCTCCATCGAGAACACGCTCAGCCCGCTGCCGCAAGTCGATAGCCTGCCGCAGTACCACGCGCGCACGGGCAGCATGGGCTGGAAGTACGAAGACACGTACTACCTATTCCCGGATATGTTGCTGCGGCGCATGAAAGCCATCGACCGCTCCATCGACGCCCAGAAGATGCACCGCATCCTGGCCATCCTGGGCCAGGTCGGCATCGAGCCCGGCTACACCTGGGCCGACCACCGACCCACGGTGCTGCTCAAGGTGCGCGTCGCCCAGGACCCACCTGTGCCTACCTTGCCAATGCTTCCCGCACCCTCCTCCTAGCTTTGTAGACGGCGTTCGCGGCGCGTCTGCAGATCCGGCAGCGCCGCTCGCCGTCGTCCCGGTAAACGGCGTTGGTGGCGTTGAACTCGGAGCCGCAGCGGGGGCAGTGCGTGAGGCGCGCGTTGACGCCTGCGGGACTGAGTCCGCGCCGGGTATTCTCGGCGTGGGTGATCGCCTCCAGGCAGTCGGGTCTGACGCAGCGCCTGAGGTTGAAGGGATGGTTGAGGTGGTCGATGACGGGGAACTCGTCGGGGATGGGGCCGATCCAGCGCACGTAGGCCAGCCGGTGGGCAAGCTGTCCCCGCTCGTTGTGCAGTGGCTTGAAGCGTCCGTAGCCGTCCTTGGAGTCCACGTAGCCCACCCACAGCCAGTGCTGGTCGGTCTTGCGGATGCGGTCGTCGAAGCGGTCGGCCCACTCCGGGCGCCACAACAGTAGTTCGGACATTCTGCCTCCCCGTCAAGGAGAATGATCCGTAGACTACCAGGGGTAAGCATAGCCCTGCCCCATCGGCTCCATCACTAGACGGTGCCGGTGTCGCGTGACGCCGACGTAGGCCACGCACGCCTCGGCACGCGCACCTCTGGGCTCCTCGGTGGCGCGGTAGGGCAGGTAGCCCCAGCTTTCCACCAGATGCACCACGTCGGCCTCGCGGCCCTTGGCGGCATGGATCGTGCCGACCAGCGTGCGCGGCCCGACAATGAACGGCTCCAGTCCTTCACGTCTCGCCACGTGCTCGAAGTAGCTGCCCCGCTTCAGCCACACGGCGGGGTTGTCGAGGTCGCGCCCCCAGGCTACCTGTAGCTCCGCGATGCTGACCATGCGCTCCGGGTCTTCTCGGGCCTGGGCTCTGGCGCGCTTGACGAGGTACTCGGGAAAGTAATCGGACTCGGCGTGCTCTGCAATACCGGCCGCCAGCCTGGCGGGGATCTCGCGCTGGCGGCGCAGCAGCAGCAGGTTGCGGAACGCACCGGCAGCTTTGGTCTGCAGCGGCCCGCCGCCCCTGACGTAGCCGTACGGGACACCGTCGTCCTCCAGCCAGCGCGCGGCCTCGTTGACCAGCGTCCCGGTACGCGCCAGCCAGAACTCGGTGTGCTTGCCGTCGAGGAACTCGGTGGTCTGGCTGCCGGTCCACGAGCCCAGCCAGCCGTCGCCCGACTGGTAGCCCGCCCTGGTCAGCACGCGCTGGGCGTAGACTGCCGCGTCTGCTGTGAGTCGGCGGGAGTTCCCCAAACTCCTCAAGTCGCCCGGGTGTTGGATGAACAGGTCCGGCCTGGCGCCCGAGAAGATGAAGATGGCCTGGTACGGGTCGCCCGCCAGCATGGTGTACTCCGGGCCTTCGGACCAGCGGTCGGTGACCGACCACAGCAGGGGCGAGTTGTCCTGCACCTCGTCGACCAGCAAGGCGCGCACCGGCAACATGTGCTCGCGGCCAAGGGCAGCCATGTCCTCGAAGTCGATCACGCCGATCTGCCGCTTGTAGTCGGCGTACGTCTGGGCGATGAACTGGGCGCGCTCCGGGGTGATCGACGGCCCATCGCGGCGCCACGGCACGTCGTTCCACACTTCGGGGATCGACTGCATGCGGTGACGCGCCATGCTCAGCACGCGCAGCGCGTCTTCGATATCATCGGCTCGCGCGCCAGGCCCCCAGGCGTAGGCATCGGGGTCATCGGGTGTCCACTCTCCCGTCGTGGACGGCGCGCCTCCCAGGCTGCGGATGAAGGCGTTCATCTCTCTTGACCCGGGGCTGATCACCTTCAGTCCGCCGCCCAGCAACCGCAGCGAGATCGAGTGAATCGTGCCGATCCATGGCAGCCGCGTGGCAAAGTACCGGTTGCGTTCCCAGCGCCCAGCGGGGGGTTGCATCCCCAGCCGTTGGCCGATGCGCAGCTTGATCTCGTCTGCGGCGGCGACGGTGAAGGTGACCATACCGAGTTGGTCCGGACCGAGAGTCTCCGCTATGCGGACTCCCGCTTCTACCAGGGTGGTTGTCTTGCCTGTCCCGGGAGGCCCGTAGATTTTCCGAATTTTGGGCATGTGCACTCCTCCTCAGTTGTGCTGATGGCGATACGTCTGGACCGTGACCCGGGCCAGATACAGGTTGTCGAGCGTGTCGTCGTCGAGCGCGGCCAGGTCGACCGCGTTGGCCAGCCGCGCGCTCAGCGGCTGGCCCTCGAACGTCAGAACGGACGCACAGTTCAGGCAGATCGTCATCTCGCCGGACTTCGGTCGGACGTTGATGATTCGCTCGCCCAGTGTCACCGGCACGCTGAAGGCGCGCCCGCACTTCGGGCAGGCCAGGTCACGCGCCATGCTGCGGCGTCTCGACCTCGAAGCAGTTGGCGTCCCAGTCGTAGACGATGTAGCGAGCCGCGTACAGGCTCGCTCGGGCGATGGCGTAGTCCACCGCTTCCTCGGGCGACTCGGCGTTGCCCATCCAGTGTCTCAGGTCCGGGGTGCGGACCACGAACGTCTTCATCTGCACCTCCTCATCTGCACCTCCTCATCGAAGCCCCAGGCGCCTGCTGCACACCGGCCACGCAGCCCAGCCCTGTACGGCCAGGCCGCGCTCGGCAACGGCCACTTGAGACTCGCGCGACGCCAGATCGGGGCGGGCGGCGTAGACTGGCCCCCCGTATCTGCGCCAGAAGTTCATGTCCATCTGGACTCCGCCGTAGTAGCCGTTGCCGGTATTGGCGTGCCAGTTCGACGTGCTCTCGCAAACAGCGAGCCGGTCCCACACCGGACGCACCATCAACGTCGGGACAGTTGCAACCACCTCCGCTGGTGCGGGATCCGGTGCCTCATCGGGCACCGGCATCTCGTCGGCGGGCGGGGCGTACGGCGGCGGGATCGGGTCTAGAGCCTGCGTCAACAGCAGACCCAGAGCGAGCAACACTGCCATGCTTCCCCTTGTACCAGGCTCAGAGCCCCGTCTCGACCTCGTCGAAGTAGGCGTCGATGCGCTTCTGCACCTTGGGCAGCACTTCCTGGCGTATCGGCTCGGTAGCGATGAAGGCGTGCTCGTCGCCCTGCCGCCAGAGTTGCTCGACGTGCTCCTGAGCTTCGCGCCGGTGCTTGTATACCGCAGTGGGTTGGCGTAACTGTCCCGCCATGACGATGTAGACCTGGGCGTCCGGGATCTTGAGATCCAGCGGACTGCGGCCTGTAAAGGCGTCGAAGATCCAGCTTGCGGGGATCTTGCCCTGCAGCCGCAGCGCAAAGAACATGCTCATCACCCCGGCGAGGTAGTCGAACTCGCTGAAGTCTGAGCCCTGCATCTTCGCCCTGGCCCTGCCGTGATCGGTGGCAAAGGCGACCAGCGCGTCGACCTGTTCGAGCGAGAACAGCGGGGGCGTGAACCCAGCGTCCTCCGGAATGTCGCCGCTCACGAACGGGCCTCGCGTGCCGCCTCGTGCTCGGCAGTGATCTTTTCGTAGTACTCGACGGCGTTGCGCAGCACATTGTCGTCGAAGACGTGCATGCGGCCCAGTGCCTGGAACTCCAGATACTTGGCCCGGGCGTAGTTGTCAGTGGGCGACCAGCCCTGCGCGGCGCAGAACTCGGTGAGTCCCAGCATGTTGGCGGCGTACTGCAGCCGTCGAAGCTGCGGGACCAGGGGCGCCATCTGCGATGGCCATTCAATGATTGCCATTGCGAATCCCTCCTCAAGGAATGGATTGGATTGTACTAGCCCGCTGGGAGTTGCGGCGGCTCCGGTGGCTCGGGCTTGACCTCCGTGATACGAATGTGACGCTGTGGTGGGCGTCGGGGCGGCACGGGCATTCCGGCATCGCGGCCCGCCTGGCGGAACGCTCGTAGCCGGGGGCCGAGGAACTCGTCACCCGATTGGGGTGGCGACGGCGGTTCGACGCGTCTTGTCCGCGTCCGGTCGTTGGGCATCTCGATCTCGGCCAGTCGCTCCAGCATGTTGCTGAGATCGTGGGCGATGCTCGCGGCGCGGCGGTAGTTGCCCATCTGGATGTAGCTCTGCATGGCGATCATGCTCGCCTTGATCTCGGCGCGCAGGTTCAGCGCGGGATCCGGTGTGTGGACCATGCCCAGAGGGTAGACCAGACAGCGGGGCCGAATCCCGCTGTCTGGTCAGTCCACTAGATCCCGGCCCTGCCCTGGACGACAGCCATCGTGGCGTCGAAGGCGCGGCTCTTGGTCTCGGCTCGCTCGCCAAAAAGCACGCTTTGGGCGAGTTGGTTACCTTTCGATCCGCCTTTCCAGTCCTCAAGTTCTACAACGCTTTGATATAATCCCCAGGCCGTGCCGTAGGCTGCCTTCGAGTCGATGCCCGTGCCGGCGCCCTTGAACAGTTCGAGAGCCTGAACCCGGCGCTCGTCGATGATGCGGATCTCAGACAGGCGGCGCTTCTCGCGCTCCTTGTTCTGCTCCTCGCTCATCAGCGGGTCCGTGACGTAGCCAGGCAGTTGCGGGTAGGTCGCCTGCAGGATGTGCTTGACTTCCTTGCCTGCATTCGGATTGGCCCTGGTGAAGCCGTAGGCAGCCATGGCATCGTATGCCTCGGCAAGCTCCGGTAGACGTGCCTCGGCCACGTGGACCACGTCCTCCATCCAGCGGGCCATGCGCTGCAGGATCCACGAGTCGTGGACGAAGCGCGCCTTCTGCTCGCTGGCGCCCAGCGACGCGGCGAAGGTGTTGGCACACACAACCCGGACGCTCGAAGTGTTGGCGCCCGACGCCGTGCCGCCGTCCATCATGTTCCACAGCATCAGGAAGTTCTCGATCTCGTCGCCGCGCACGTCGAACTTCGGCAGCTTGAACGTGACGACGAACTGCTTGCCGTCCTTGAGCGCCAGCATCGTCTCGACGGGGCGCCGGACCCGTTCGTCGCACAGGTCGACGATCTCCTGCGGCGTGACCAGGCGGTAGTCGCCCGAGACGGTGCCGAAATACTGCTCGCCGCTGTCATCCACCGGCGGACGGATGATGCCATAAGCTGGCGTCTGGATGTGCGTGCCGTCCTGACGCGTGGCCACCGTCTGCAGCGGCAGCTTCATCACGTTGTAGCGGCCGATCAGATCGAACGCCTCGTTGGCGGTGTGCTCCAGATCGTCGACGAAGCCCTGATTGTGCCAGGCTGCCTTGCCGCGACCACCGTAGAACCGATCTCCAAAAAGCTCTGCAGGCATTCTGTATACCCTCCTCAAGAGTGGAATCCTTGGCCCCAATGCCGTGGACCGAAGTGGTGAAACCATATCACAGTGGCATCGTGGTTGTCAAGTTGAGTTTGTGGGCCGTTGTGAACTAAGCCGGCTGGTCTTGAAGCTCCTGCTTGAGCACTCTGGCGACCAGCCCAGGCTGACCGCGATGGGCTTTGGCCACGGCCTCGGCGTGCGTCCGGTCCTTATAGACATCGCCCACGCTGTACTTGAGCGCGCCGTCGAGCATGACCACGATGACCACTACGTAGACAACAGGCCCGGTCATGACGACCGGGCACCGATTTGCGACGGATCAGTTTGAACGCCCTCCCCACCCGGTAGCCAACCGGTGCCAGGGATGGACTCGCGGCCGGGATCCATGACCGCGTGCTTCTCGATGGTGTACGCGGACTGCACCTTGCGGTTGATGCTGTCCTGCTCTTTCGACTCGGCCACGTACCGGGTGGCCTGGTGCATGTGGGCAAAGACGCCCATGACGTTGACCATGTGGGTGTGCTCGCTGAACGCGGAGCGGATCACGACGAAGACATGCATGTGCTAGCCCTCCTCAAGGCTTCGGCTGGTAGTCAGCCGGATAGTGGGCAGTCACTTCCTGCCCAGGATGCTGCTTGGCCAGTACCTCAAGCAGCAGGCGAATGGCCCGCTGCGATGAGGTCTGCGATTGACCGATTACCCGGTCCCCAATCTTGAAGACGATCACGCTGGTACCGGTGCGCCAGCCTGGACTAGCGAGCGCGCCTTACTCCAGTCGATACGCTCCAGCGTCTCACCGGTCCAGTGGAAGACGTGGGATGCTGGCGTGTTGCGCTCGTGGTACTGCATGGCCTGGCGGATGAAGCCGTACTCGTCGGTGGCCAGGTACTTGAGCGGGTAGAGATGCGTGCCCATCTCCCTGACGATCCAGATGAAGCAGTCGCCGTCGTCCAGATCCCGGATGATGGTCTGGTAGTCGGTCGACAAATCGCACGTGTAGTGGGCTGGCCAGTGCGGGTGGTTGCCGTCCTCGCCAATGGCCTTGAGCATGGCCGTGAACGAGGCGGGGCGCCGCGTGTGGCTGATGGGCCGGTAGCCCTGGCCAGCACAGTCTCGTTCGGTGTTGCGGCACCAGCCGTAGCAGACCTCGCCGTCTTCGGTGGTGTAGTGCGAGGACTCGGCGTCCCCGCACTCGCAGTGCCAGGCGATGTGCAGGCTGGTCACGAGACCACCTCGATCTCAGCGTCGTCGCCCATGTCCGGATCGTCGCAGCCCTGGCCTTCGGGTGAGTGGTCACCCAGGCTCTTGCCGCACACGTCGCAGTCCATGTACCAGAACCCGTAGCTGGCGCCGTCACCCTCGCTGCTGCTGAAGTACGTGCCTTCCGGTGCCACGTCGTTGAGCGCATCGAACACGCTGTCGTTCAGGAACATCGAGACGCGCTCCATCTCCCACAGCCCGATGCTCTCGGCGTACTCGGCGGGCTGCATCCCAGCCCAATCGGCCAGCGTCTCGACTGCCTTCTCAAGCTCGCGGTAGTCCTCGACGACCTGATGCTTGGGATCAGCGGCTTCGAGGACCGAGATGAACTTCGGCAGGAGATCTTCGGTGCGCATGGTTGCTTCGGAGATCGAACCGATAAAGCGCTTGTCCAACTGTGTCATTGCGTTTCCTCCTCAAGGAAAGTTGATGGTGAAACTGTACAACGGGGTGTTGGAGATTGTCAAGTTTTCCAACACCCAGCAGTGCCGGCTATTGGCTTAGCTCTACCTTGATGATGCGTAGCCCAGGTTGCTGCACCCTGACTTTATGGATGGCGTCTTCGAGGTCGCCGCCTTCCATCAGGATCACGCCCTGCACCGTGATGGCCCACATCTCAGCGTCGACGTTGGACGGGCGATGTACCCGGCGCTCGACGGCGGGCGTGGGGGCTACCGGCTCGGGCCTGGGCTTGAGCACATGGTCTGGGTCGAGCATGTTCTCCAGCGCCTTCTGCTGCGGCTCGGGGACCTCGGGCTCGACGTGCTGCTGCGCCTGCCACGTCTCGAACGAGATCGGATCCCGGCGACGCCAGGTGATGTCCAGCTTCTCCAGCACGTTGTAGATGTAGGTGTCCTTGATGCCGTACCGGGCAGCGATCTCGTCGGTCGGCTCGTCGGTCGTGGTGTAGGCGTCGAGGATCTCGACGCGCTGCTCGTCGTTCAGCCTGGCGCTGGCCTTGCCGTCTCTGACATCGCGGGCGTGCTGGGCTCGCGCCGCCCCGGCTGATAGCTTTGGTTCTGGTTCGCTCATGTGATGGTCCTCCTCAAGGACGGTGTCCTGTCTTGCCCGCTGGCGGGCCTTGGCTTCCTGCCGCTCGCGCTGGAGACGGGCGTAGTACTCGCGGCCATGCTTGGCGCACATCCCGAAGCGGTGTCCCGAGTGGATCACCGCCCGGCAGATCTTGCAGCGACCATGCGACTTGGTGGCCATGGCGCTACCAGGGTAATCGTTCTGGCGCGTCACCCTGTTGGGGTGATCCCGGGATGTCTTTGAGATACTCCTCGGGGATCGGCGCGGGCTGCAGCATGGGCTCCGGTTGGAGCGTGGTGAACGGACGGCTGAACTCGGCGCTGGTCCAGAAGCTGGCCATGCGGCGGTACGCCAGCAGGATCGAGACACGATCCATCAGTTCACCCGCCCAGGTCTGCGTCTCAGCGATGAACCGGTGCCCGTCGCAGAACATGACCTGGCCGTTGACGGTGCGGCAGGTACACGCCCCGAAGCTGTGCTGCAGGCTGTCGATGAGCGCCTGCTGCTCGGTGGGTGTTAGCTCTGGCATGGCGGCGTCCGCTTGGCGGCTTCGGTGGTGATGCGGTACGCCTCGCCCTCGCGCTTCATCCGCTCCCAGTTTGCGATGCGCTGCTGACCCGTGATCCTGTCGTAGCTCGCCCAGTCGAACGGCGGCTTTGGTTTGCGCTTGAATCCGAACATCTCTGCATCCTCCTCAAGGATGTGGGCTCAGTGGTTTCACTGGCCCCATCACTCTACCAAGGAGCGGCGGAGAATGTCAAGTTTTCACAACACCTATCTACGCGGGATCGTCCGGATTGCTAGTCTCGAACGGATCCCAGTGCTCAGCCTTGCTGAACTCTCGAATGATCTCCCGCTCGAACTCGATGTCCTCGATGCTGCGTTCGTCGTTGGGAATAGCCTTGCGCCCGGTGCGCACCTTGCGGAATCCGTTGGCCTTCTTCCAGCGGTCGATGCACGCCTGGCAGCGCATCGTGCCAGCCACCACCCCGGCAGCCACCTGTGCTTGGAAGTCCGACGAGGCAACCGCGTTGCACGCGGGACAGTGCAGCAGCGCCTCGCCGTTGACTAGCTTGACGTTGTCGATGTATGTCCACTTGAGCGAGCGCCCGGTCTTGATGTCGGTGTGCCTGCCGCGCTTGCCGCCAGGCATCCACGTCCACGGCTCGACCGTCTCGTAGTGCATTGGGTTGACGCACTGCCGGAACTCGATGTCGTTGCACACGGCCTCGCGCTTGATGGCTCGCTTCTGGCTGCGCACAGGTAGTGGATCGTCTGGGAACACCAGCGGCCAGAGCATCTTGTATACCGGTACGCCTTTGTGCCCGTGCCAGTTGATCGCCGGGCGCTTGCGTGGATGCGGCGGCTCAGGCCAAACCCAGTGGCCGTGCCGGTCTTCAAGTAGCGTCTGGATGGGACCCAGATACTTCGAGATGTAGTTGGTCACGTCGGCCATATCCAGTGCCTGCCAGACCGACAACTCCTGATTGAGCCGCACGACTCTCTCGATGTCGGCGCCGGCGCTTTTGATGGCTTGGCCAAGTTGAGCCCGGTACTGGGCGCGCTTATCCAGGGCGTTGTACGAGCACAGGATAGCCAGAGCGCGCTGGTCGTCAGTGGCCTCACCGTGGTACTGCGCCCAGATCGTCTCGTTGAACCGGATCTGATCCGGGGTGAAGTTGTTCTCAGGGTAATAGTCGGAGGCCAGGGACTCTGTCGCGCCCACGTCGTAGAAGTTGCCCAGGTACAGGTAGGCGCCAAGCTCTGCGTCCTTTTCGGATAGCCGCACGCGATCAGAGCGGATGACGCCATCGTCGAGAGTGACGCCCCGGCGGTGGAAAGCGAGTTCGAGCGGTGACCATCTGGGTATCGTGCTGAGGTCGATCCAGCTAAGCGGGCTTGGTTTCATGTCATCAGCATCATACACTAACGTGCAACACGTTAGCAACCCACAGTCTTGTAACGCTTGGTTGCCGAAGTTGGTAACGCGATGCAACCGTAAACGCTTGACGAGGCCTATCCGTGCCCTAGCTTGACATAACATTACACCGGATACCGGCATTTTGGGTTTTACGCTTCTACGTCGATTACTACCGCCGGATGCTATGTTACCAACCCATTCAAGCGTATACCGGTAGGTAACGCGCTACCCGGGCATTTGCAATCTAATTCAGCGTTCTTAGCGTCTTACAAGACAAAGTATGGCTTAGACACGACAAGGCTGAATTAGATTAGCTACTGGATTCAGCCGGGCACATTCCGGGCCGGATTCAAGCCTAAAGACGGCCGAATCAGGCCAAGGCAGAACCGTCGGCTCGAAACAGCCTGGCCACCCTGCCGAGCCGCGCGTTAGCGCGGCGGGCAGCCAGGGCACCAGTTCGGGTGGCTGGTCGGTACGTGGCCTGCGTTCCAGGCCGATCTGCGCCAACGATGTGCTGGATGCGGCTGGTCAAAGCGGCAGGCCATCGTCCAGACGCGGCGTTTCTCGAAGCCGGATGGCTTCGGCGCAGGCTTTTGCCTGCGCAGCCACCAGAGCGTGAGCGCGTCGTTGAGGGCCGCGAGCGCGGCCCCGATGATGCATGCGGCGACGCCCAGCAGGATAACTCCAAGCATGTGCTGTTCCTCCTCAAGGAAGCTAAGCAAGGCGGACACGTTTGCCCGCCCTGCTGGCGATTACGTTAGCGGCTGCGGCCCCAGGTCACCAGGCGCTTGGCCTGCCTGTCGAAGGCGCGCTGCTCCTTGTCAGCGAGCCGGCGCTTGGCCTGCAGATAGCCGGCGTTGCGCGTGCGCTTGAAGGGGACGGAGGCGCGAGTATCGCGGCTCACGCCGCGACCTCGCTCTTCAGGGCGAACAACCCGTCGATCAGGCGGATGTTGCCGGACGGCTGCCGTTCGGCCAGGTACTTCCACAGCCGGACGTTGGTCGACCAGTCCGGCATCTTGGCATCGAGACCATGTGCTTTGACCAGCCGCTCGGCTTTGGCCAGCACGGTGCGGCGGTCGATGCCAAGCTCGCGCTCAAGCGCCTTCTGCACGGTCGTGGCAGATTCGGCAGCCGCGACCATCTCGTCGACGGTCAGCGTCGGCAGCTTGCCAACTGATGTGCTGAAGCGGTCCAGCTTGGACTCGATGTCGGCCAGCCAGGCGCGCACGTCGTCGATCTGCTTGCGGGTCTCAGCGACCCAAGATGGAGTAGTATCCATGTGAGATTCGGCCTCACCTTTCGTGGATGGAACGGTGGCTGACCGCTTGCGCGGCCAGCCCCAGAGCGTGATCACCCGTCAGAACGGGAGATCGTCGAAGATGTCCTTCGCCGGCGCAGGCGCGGGCTTCGGAGCCGGCTTGGCTGGCGCGGCTGGCTTGGCAGCCGGCTTTGCTTCAGGCTGGGCTGCCTTCGGCGCGGCCTTCCACTCGCCCGCCTCGACCATGTAGGCGTCGAGCTTCTGGATCGCCGCGTAGATCTGCGGCAGCGAGGCGGCGAACGCACGCAGCGTGTCCGGGCCCTCGGCCAGCCGGATCCACATGTCACCGAAGCGACCCTCGCTGCCGTCCGAGAGGACTGGGCGGATGCTGAAGCCCGCGTTGCCCTTGCTGTCGCGCTTTACGTCAGCTTTGAAAGAGGCAACGACCTTCAGGTCGCGGGCGACAGGTGACGCGGCACCGTCGAAGAGTTTGTCGAGAGCAGAAGCCATAGTGGCAGTGCTCCTTTCTTGTGGCTCAGCTTGCGCTGGCGGGGTCGGAAAAGCCCGGCGCGAGGATGGCGTCAAGGATCAGCGACGTAACAAATCGAGCCCCTTGCGGGCGGTGCGCGTAGCGCACGATTTGTTGCGGAGCCCTTGACGACACCGCAGTGCTGGGCTAGACCCCGAAAGCCAGCGCATGCATGAGCCGCGAGGAAGGAGCGCGCGCAGCAAGAACCCCAGTTCCAGGGGGTGTGGGGGCGGGACGCCCCTCGCCAACTCGCACAGGCATGTGCTGCGGGGGACCACGCGGGGTACTGGCATGGTGCGCGCAGGGCGCAACGCGCCCGGGTAGGGATAGAGGTGAGGTGGGCGCTTACGCGTCCCTTACGTGGGCTGGCCCAGCGCTACGCGCGCGAGCGCGTGCGCTGGGTCACCCACGATACGTGGACGAGCCCAACGTCGCGCATCATCGCCATGGGGGGCTAGCCCCCTATGGTGCTATGCAACGGAAGGGTGACTGTTCGGTGCGGTTCAAGGCTCGGGATTGGGCCGGGTATCTTCTTTCCCCGAAACAGACAGGACCCCCTCCCACGCCTGCAGTACCCGGTATACCAGTCCGGTCTTCCGATGGATCTCGGCTATTGCTCGCCTCGACGCCGCGTCCATCTCCCCCCGGCGGATGAACTCGATGCGCCGGTTACGAGCCCGGATCCAATCGTCGAGGATCTCCACGATCAGCGCTGCGGCCTCTCCTCGAATCTCGACCCCGCCCCCGCCAATCGACACTGGAGACAGACTACGGCCCCCACTACCGGGCATGACGATTTCGACTTCCGGCTTACGCACACTGCTGTGCTCCACACCACTTCCCGGCAACTCCGGCACCGAAGATTCGTGTGGCGATGCCAGGCTCGACTCTTCCCAGTCATTTTCCTCAATCATGTTCAATCACGGCTGCTCTCGTGGCCCCCATCGTCGTCCTCAAGCTCCCCCTCGTAGCCCTCCAGATGCGACTCAGCTATGGCGTTCGACTCTCCCCACCGATACCCGGCTACCTCAACCTCTAGCTCTTTCTTCTCCTGCTTGAGCCGGTAGATCGTCTCCTCACACCACCTGTGCCCGGCCGCTATCTTGACCTCTCGGACTTCAATCTCCAGCCGACGGATCTCCTCGTGCAGCCGCTCGAACTCAGAGAGAGGGAGGGTAACCCACTCCCCCCCTACTGTGCTTTCACTCACCCGACTTCGAGTTTTTCTATTTCAGCCGGAGCAGAGAAGACTCTTCGCGGAACTTGTCGAACGCCGTCAGCCAGCCGATGGCGTAGTCCGCCCGCGAGATCTTCATACGATTGTGCTGCCGACGAAGACCTAACGTATATTCCGACCGGAAGTGGGCCTCGAACAGATCCTGCACCCACTTCGGGCGGTCCGACATAAGGCTGGGAGCGGGACGGTTCACGTAGCGCTGGCCGCGAACAGCCTGATCCCCTGCCGATTTACCCGCTTCCAACCTGGCCTGAGCCCTGGCCGCTTGCCGCTTCTCGGTGCCTTCCTTCTTGGCCGGGCCGCTCACCAGCGCGGAGCTACCTGAGACTTCGACCTTCCTGGGCTCTCGCCTGCGCCTGGCGTTTTCCTTGAGCCGCTCCCTGACGGTCTTGAAACCCCGGCTCGATCTGCCCGAGTCTCCAGACACCAACCCGGGCACCTCCAGATCGAAGTCGCCCGGCACCGACTCGGTGTCCAGCACCGTGCCGTTACCCGACTCTTCACCATTTCCGTCCTGGGAGGAGGGCGTCTCAGCTTCTCCAGTGGCCGGTGCCACAACTTCAGGCTCAGCTACTGTGCTCACCTCAGCCTGGCCATTTCCCGAATGGATCTCCTCAACCAGCGAGTCGATCATGGAGCTAACCGATTCGACTTCCGCGACGGGCTCGGGGGCGACCCCGACTGAGGAAGCAGCCCTGGCCTCGTCGGCGCTCACTGGAACCCACTTGCCCTCCGAGTCCTGGCGCTCGAAGCCGCCGTCTTTCGTTTTTCTGAGCATGTTTTGACATACTCCTTTCCAACACTGAAAGCTTACCAGAACCGGAAAGTTGTTGTCAAGTTTTCGTACTCAGACGGCGAGTTTCAGTTTGGCCCTGCCTGGGCTCTGGTGCTCCTGCTCGAACCTCAGTTTAGCCGCTCGCCACCCGGCGGCAAAGTCCTGCCGGCTGCAGTGGTCGCGGCGCTTGCCCGCCGCGTAATCCTCCAGCAGCGCGGCGGCTTCCAGGGTGTCCAACTCCTCCATCCCCTTAAGGGATCCTCGACGTATCGACATGCCGTGTGCTCTTTTCTCCCGTCTCTTCACAGTTACCACGCCCTCTCCCGGAAGCTCGCGTGCAGATGTGGCCATCTTCGGGGAGCCTGCCCACCGGGAGGGCGTCCTAACTGGTACAACATCACCTCTAACAGTGTCAAGTTTCGTGCCCGTGACACTGGTGGTATCCTCATCCCGATGTCGGTCATCAACTTCCCGCCAGGCCCCGACCCCCAACCTGAGCACAGCCTCCCGGAGATCCTTCAGAACCCTGCCCTGGACCCGGAGGTCCGCCTCACGCTGGTCATCGAGGCCGAACAACGTGCCAGGGAAGAGTGGCAGGACTGCGCGCGGGTGGCCGACGACATCGACCCGGTGACCGACCCCGACCTTCTGGAGAACGCGCGCAAGGAACTGCGCAACGCCTATCGGCGCTGGTACGAGATCTCTCAGCAGGCGCAGGATCTGGGCGAAAAATTCAGGCGGGCCAGGCTGGAGCTACCCAGAACCCAGGTCTGGGAGGCGCAGTACCAGCAGATGCTCCACGACTTCGACGCCCAGTACGAGCAGGGTGGCCCGCAATACAAGCTCCTGTGCGAGCGGGTCGCCGGGCTCACCATCAGGCTACGCCAGATGGAGGCTTCCGGCAGGGATTTCAACCAGTCCGAGTACAACCAGACCAACGCCTCCCTGCTCAGCTTCGTCAATCAACTGCAGCGCTTCACCGAGGCCACGCGCACCGAGGCGGTCTCCAAGGAAGCCCAGGCCGTGGCCGAGGTGCTGATGGGCATCATGGAGCGCCACGTGGCCGTCACCTATCCGGAACTCTGGCAGCGTATCGTTGGCGACGTACGCCGCGCCCTGGAGGGCGTCGGCACCGCAGCATAGAAAGGACTCAGCATGGCTCTGCCGCCCCAGTTCAGAAAGAAAACCAAGATGACCGAAGCCCGGGACACCGCGCTCGATAAGAAGCGCGGCATCAAGGAGGGCTCCAAGAAAGACCTGGCGCTGGACAGGAAATTCGGGCTCAAGCCCGACAAGCCCGTGGGTGCGGGGCACGCGGCCAACAAGCGCAACCCCAAAGGCTCCGGCCCCTTCCCGCGCTGATGGCGAAGCTCAAAGCCGCCCAGCGCCAGAAGCTGCCCAGTTCCTCGTTTGCGTTGCCGGGTAAAGGCGAGGGAAAGTCTGGCAAGGGCTCCGGCAGCTATCCGATCCCGGACCGCACTCACGGCCAGGCGGCCTTGAGCAGGGTGGCGCAGCACGGCACCCCCGCCGAGAAAGCTACTGTGCGCGCCAAGGTCAGGGCCAAGTTCGGCATGGGCAACGACAAGAAGCGATGACCGAAGACATCCCCCACCCGATGGACTACATCGGCACCGACGACCCGGTGACCATCGCCCACTATCGCGCCATCTCGGAGGCGATGCGCATCGCCTACGACGCCATCCTGGGCCACGCGCCCGAGAGCGCGGAGCGCACGCTCGGGGTCCGCAAGCTGCAGGAGGCGCGCATGTGGGTCAACGCCGCCATCGCGCTCGACGGCAAGCGCTATAGAGTCTAGCCATGCCGCGCCCGGTGAACCTGACGACGCTGCACCGCACGGAGCGACCGGTCTGGCGCCACCGTGACTGGCTGCTCGACTCGATCTACGCTCTGCTCCGGGTCTGGCTCAGGGACTGCCCTGGCGGCTACGACCGCCACCCGTACTGGAGACGCGCATGAGAGTCAATCAAACCTCTCCGGCTCGGCGCCATCATCGCCATCATCGTGCTGGTCGTCGACGTGGTCTTCATGGCCATCTCGCAGGTTGACCTGAAGGTGGGCCTGCTCATCGACGGGCTAGCCGTTGCCCGGCTGGTCTGATGGCCTGCAGGCAGCCCTGGCCGTCGAGGGGCGCTGCCACCGGACCGGAGGGCGGCTTATCTGCGCGGGCCATTACGACTACTTCGGGGCGTATATGGTCTGGACCAGACATGTGCTCAAGGGCGTCCAGTACCGCGTCATTCCCTACGACCATCCGGCACCGGAGGTGATCCATGCCAGCACCCTACCCCGCCAATAACCCAACCTACACCGGCTCCCTGTTTCCGAATGCCGTCGACGAGATCAGCGGCGAGAAGGAGATAGCCGACGCCATCATGGCCACCCAGGCGACGGTGCTCGGCGTCCCGGGGGCGCCGCCGCTGGCCAGCACGTCTGCCGGTACGGTGACCGCCACGACCAGCCTGATCGTCGGCAACGTGACGCTGCGCGGCGGCACGGGCGTGCCAGCGGCGGGGCTCGGCGTCAACGGCGACTTTTACTTCCGGCAAGACGGTGGTGGTGCTGGAGCAACCCACGTGTACTTCAAGAACGCGGGTGCCTGGCTAGGCATCGCGTGACCCAGCCGCAGGCCGCGCCGATCACCAGCGTCGTCACCACCTACGACACGCTCGCCGTCCCGACCATCAACTGGCTGGGAAACTGGTCAGCGGCCACCACCTACAACCCCGGTGACGCGGTCTTCTCGGGCGGCTCCAGCTACGTGTGCGTCACCAGCAACTCGAACTCGGCGCCGCCCAGCACCAACTGGACCCTGCTGGCGCAGCAGGGCGCTACCGGCGCGCAGGGCGCACAGGGGCCGCAGGGAGTTACCGGGCCGCAGGGTGCCACCGGGCCGCAGGGCGCTACCGGCGCTACCGGCCCGCAGGGACCGACGGGCGACACCGGCGCCACGGGCGCGCAGGGCACCCCCGGTGAGAAGTGGTTCACCGGCGTCGGCGCGCCTGCGGGCGCGCTGGGAGCCACCAACGACTGGTACCTCGACGGCAGCACGGGCGACTTCTACGAGAAGACAGCAAGCTCGACGTGGACCAATCGGGGTAACCTGAAGGGGCCGACGGGGGCAACGGGTGCCCAGGGGCCGACAGGCGCCACGGGTAGCCAGGGACCCATCGGCAACACCGGCGCTCAGGGACCCCAGGGCATCCCGGGGCCGACGGGACCGACGGGGGCCACGGGCGCCGATGGCCCGCAGGGTCCGAGGGGGTTCACGGGCGATACCGGCGCGACAGGCGCCACGGGCGCGCAGGGACCGCAGGGCGTCCAGGGTCCAGTGGGACCCGCCGGGATCCAGGGTCCCATCGGCCCGCAAGGCGTGCCTGGTCCGCAGGGTACGCAGGGCGTCCAGGGGCCGGTCGGCCCCGCAGGCCCCACAGGACCGACCGGCCCGCCCGGGCTGGGGTACACCATCAAGGGCCAGGTCAACGACGCCAACGCGCTGCCGTCCCAGCCGCAGCCCGTCGGCAACGCCTACCAGACGCTCAACGACAGCCACATCTGGTACTCGACGGGCACCGCGTGGCTCGACCTGGGACCCATCGAAGGCCCCGCTGGGCCGCAGGGCGCGCAGGGTGACCCCGGCATCCAGGGACCCACGGGCGCGCCAGGCCCGCAGGGGCTGCCGGGGGCTCCGGGGGCGGTTGGCCCTACTGGCCCGTCAGGCCCGCAGGGGCCGACCGGGCCGCGCGGACCGCAGGGCGCACCAGGCGACCCGTATGGCAACCCGGTGCTGGCCATCGGCTCCATCGTCCACTGGCGTCCCGCCGAGAACACCTTCGACCGCTACGGGCTCTGCAAGCCCGCCGTGGTCCTGGGGGTGTGGGACGCGTACTACAATCTGCTGAACCTGCATGTGCTGGGCACAGTCGGTGGACCGACGCCTCTGCGAGATCAGGTGCCGACGGGCGCAGGCCCTGGCCAGTGGCACTTCCTGCCCGACTGTCCGTACGGCATGCTTATTCACACCGGAGGCCAGCAGGCCGCCCCGTTCACGGCCAGCCAGTTTCAGACCCTGGTAGCCATTCAACCATGAGGTGGTTCTCGTGACCGATCCCAACGTCCAGCAAACCGACTCCGGCGACGAAGTCATTCTCGAACCTGGCGACCCGGGCTATGTCGAACCGGGTACGCAGACCGACGCCAGCGGGCAGCCGATCCAGAACCAGCCCGAGACGACGCCAGGCCCCGACGAGCCGCTGGGCGCCATCGCCCCGCCAGGCGAGGATTTGCAGCACGTGCGCGAGCGGGGCGAAGGCGACGCCGAGTTCGCCGCGCGCACGCGCAACGTCGTCGTCGAGTCCCAGTCCCCGACCGACATTGTGCCCAACACGCCGCAGATCTCGATGGGGCCGCGCGTCCCGGTCGAGGGCACCGAGGGGGCCATCAGCTACGCGACCGCTCCGGTCGAAGCTGAGCCCAGCGTGGCGGAGCCCGTCGATGACGCCCCTGCTGAGGAAGCGGAAGCGCCCGCTGAAGAGGCGCCGCAAGCATGACCATGCCGCTGGCTATCGTGGCGGGACCGGCGGGCTTCGTCACGCTCAGCAACGTCATTGCCACGCCCAACGCGGCCGGCACGGTGGTCACCTTCTCGGTGACCACCGACCAGTCGGTGCAACTCAACTTCAGGATCTGGGACACCCAGAACCCCAGCGTCAGCGCGGGCGGCACCGAGGCAGCGGCGGCGGTCGGTACGCGCACCTTTCAGTACACCCTGTCCCCGGTGAGCGCCAACCCGCAGGGCAAGGTGATGGGCTTTGAGATCACCAGCGTCACGGCGCCGCCGCCCACCCTGCGGCCGTACCAGGGCACGGTGCGCATCTCCGCCGCGCGCACCGTCGCCAACCAGAAGGCTGTGCCCGTGCGCTGGAACATGTTCGGTGACGGCACCCGCCCCGCCGGTGGTGCAGGTATTGGCAACTGGTCCAGCTACACCTGGGCGCAGTACAACCCCAAGATGACCACCTACCCGACACCCTGATGCCGAGTGCCAATGGCAAAGCCGCCGGGGTATTCGGCTGGAGCATGTACGACTGGTCGACCGACTACTCGTATCTGGTCGGCCGCTTCGCCACCATGACGTGGACCAACGTCAAGAGCAACGCGGCCACGACCACGGTCACCCTGGTGGCTGCCGGCAACGCGGCGATGACCACCGGCTCGAAGGTCGGCATCATGTGGGGCCGCAACGCGTACGGCTACGACCGTAAGACCAAGCTTGTGCCCGGCCCCAGCGCCGCGATCACCATCTGCGGGGACGATCTGCAGCCCAACACCCAGTACCACACCGCCGCGTACTGCGTCGATGGGCTGGGTAACACGTGGATCGGCTCCGACACGCTGCTGACTACGGGAGCGACACCATGAGCGACTTCAGCGTGGGACCCGGCGTCGCCCAGGCGATTGCCGACAACGGCGCCGAGCCGAGGAGCGACGAGCGCTATATTGTGCTTGACGAGGGCCGCAAGATCAGCATGACCTTCGCCACCGACGGGGTGTACTACTGGTATCAGGAGGACAACCGCACCCAGCGGACACCCTTTTGATGGCGCCGAACCCCCACCCGCCGCGTGGTACGACCCCTGGACCTCACAGCCCGGGCAACTGTACGACTGGACCTGCTCGGCCTGCAGCCTGGACTGGCTCAAGCGCGCCACCGGGCTGGTGGTACCGTCAGACATATATGCCTCGCGCGAAAGCACCGTCTACGAGATCGGCTATCCGAACAATATCAATTCCACCTATGGGCTTATGGACGGCAGTGGCGCTCAGCTTCAGCGTGTGCTGTCTGATTATGGCCAGGATTCGGAGCAGGGCTGGCTCGACTTCGACCAGACGTACGCGCACGCGATGGATGGGCCTGGCATGATGTCCGGCGCAGCGTGGTATCACTGGGTGGGCATTCGCGGCGTGCAGGGCGACACGATCTGGGTCGCCAACTCGGCGCCCGGCTACAAGTCGGTGTGGGACAATGTTTCACGTGATGATTTTGCGAGGCTGGGCGGTTTTTCGGTGGTATGGCTTACCTAGCGATGCTTGGAGGGGGTCTAATGCACCGTGAAGCAGCCCTATCGAGAAGGCCAGGCCGAGTCTGGGCCTGCCCTCTTCTTCTTCATCGCGCTATTGCTCATGATTATCCTGCTGGCTGTGTTTATCGTGTGGATCAATGTGAGAGCCTGAATGCCCTGGAAGAAGAGCGGTAGCGGCTTCACCACCGCCCGGGGCGGGTTTGTCAAGAACCCCAAACAGTACGAGGCGCTCAAGGCCAAGTACGGCAAAGAAAGAGCCGCCAAGATCACCAACGCAGGAGGTACCAAGCGTGGCAAAAGCAAGTAAGTCGGGCGGCTCGTGCGGCCGCTGCGTGCCCAAGGGCAATTCCAGCCACGGCACGCCGAGTTCCAAGGGGAAGAAGTACTGATGGGCTTCCCGCGCCAGCCGCCGTTGGGTCCCCCCTTCCCGGCGGCGCAGCCTGGGCCGTTCGGCGCACCGGGATCGACAGGCCCCGGTCCCGGTCCGATGCGTCCGCCCGCGCCGCGCCCGACGCCGCCGCCCGGTGGCCCGATGGGCGGCAACCCGTTCGCGCCGCCCAAGCCGCCCGCCCTCGGCGGCGCGCCCAAGAAGAAGTCCTCGCTGCCGTCGGGCGGCGTCAAGAAGAAAGCTTCCGGCTCCAAGCCGTCGGCTGCCAGTCGGGCCAAGGCCAAGGCCAGTTCCGGTACGCGCTCAAGGAGCGGCTCCGGTAAGCCGCCCAGGATGTAGTTGCCCCAGACCACGCTGCCTGGCCTGGCGGGGCTCGACTTCTCTCGCCTGGCCAGGGGCGGCTCGCCCAACGACTGGCTGACAGCCTGGGAAGACCGCGCCAAGGCCAACGTCTCGCAGTTCCTGCCGATCACCCCCCAGGAGCGCTTCGAGGCGTTCGAGCGCCTGAAGTACCGTCCGCACGGACTGTACGTGCCGCTGGATGAGGACGGCCGCGCCAGCCTCCGCGAGCGGGTGCGCTACGTGGGCAGCTTCGAGTCGGCCGACGACCGGCTCAGGGAGTATCACGCGCTGCAGGACGAGACCGCCACGTGGGCCAGTCGCGGCATGCCTGGCCACTGGACGGGCCAGCAAGCCCTGACCCGCTCCGGCGCCCGCTTCCGCATCGCGGCCTGGGGACGCCGGGGCGGCAAGACGACCCAGGCTGCCATGGAAGCCATCGGCGTGGCCATCCTGCGGCCAAGAAGTTGGATCTGGCTGGCGGCGCCGACGATGCGCCTGGTCAGCCGCTCCTTCGACAAGGTCATGCAGTCGATCCGAGACAACCAGTTCAAGACCCGCGTCGTCCGGGACACCAATCAGGAGAAGCTGTGCATCCTCGAAAACGGCGCCCGACTGGAGGGCGTCTCACTCGATGACGTACACACGGCGGCCGGGGCAGCCATCGACCTGGCGATCATTGACGAAGCAGCGCAGATCTACCCAGAGGCATGGTCCCGGGCTATCCTCCCACCGCTGACGGACCGTAATGGTCAGGCGCTGCTCATCAGTTCCTGGGAAGGCGAAGGTGATTTCTTCCACCAGAAAGCCGTCGACGCTCGTGCTGACATGGTCGGCAACGGCACCGAGGCGGCGTGGGAAATGTTCCAAGACGCGTCCTACGAGATCAACTTTTACGCTTTCCCGCAGGGTCGCCAGACACCCGCCCTCCAGCAAGCCGCCCGCGAGATGGAGCCGTACGAGTTCCTTGAGCAGTTCGGCGGTATCCCAGCCGCCGCGCGGGAGCGGGTGTTCCCCGAGTTCAAAGAGCGGGTGCATGTGACGGATGTTGAATATAATGCCGACCTCCCGGTTATTCTGGCGGTCGACCCATCCGGCGGATCGAACGCCTACTGCATCCTGGCCATTCAGGAGTACACCGACATGACGGTGGTCTTCGACGAGATCTACGAGGACCACCGGAGCACCGAAGAGATGGCCGAGCTACTCTGCTCGCGCCCCTGGATCCAGGCGCAGCAGATCTCGCCCGACGGCGCGCTGCTGCCGCAGTGGCGCATCGAGGGCATCTCGGACATGATCTGCGATTCGGCGCAGCCCGAGGAGATGCGCCGCTGGCAGCGCATGGGCTTCCCCGCGTACATCGTCGAGAAGAAGCCCGAGGTCATGGAGCGCATCCCGTTCCAGCGCAATCAGTTGCGCGACCCGGTACGCTTCTTCCGCTTCTACCGCTCCATGGTCAACCTCGTGCTGGACAGCAAAGGGCTGCCCGAAGACGCCGACATGGGCATGCCCGTCGAGGAACAACGCCTGCTGACCATCGAAGTTGAAGAGCGGCTGAACGAAGAAGATATCGTCGGTGACACACTGAGCTATTTACGCTCATGCGCCAGGATCAGAATAGACAAAGGATGTCACAACTTCATCGCAGAAGCCAAGGCGTACCGGTATCCAAAGCGGCGTAACGATCAGGAGAATCTGAAGGAAAAGCCGCTCGATTGGATGAACCACGCCATGGACGCGTGGGGTTACTACGTGTGGATCAAGCGTCGCTTCGAGGGTGAGCCGGAAAGTGACTCGTACTCCTACCTCGACACGCATCTGGAGCCCGACTACGACGCGGACCCCGACGTGCTCGAAGAGCCGGTCTCACCCGAAGTGCTGGCGCGTCAGCCCCTGGCGCGCGGGCGGATGTTCCTGCAGGAGGTGCGCAGCTATCATGAGCGCGGTTCGTACGAGCCGACCTCGTACTTGACCGTGGCAGGACGCTGATGCAGGTAACGGAGATCGAGCCCCGCGTCTTGGACAAGATCTGCTTCGAGCCCAACACCGGGTGCTGGCTGTGGGGTGGTGCGCTGTCGTCCAATGGGTACTCCGAAATCAAGCGCAACAGGAAGAACCTGCGGGTGTACGACCTGTGGCTGTCCCCCCTGCCGGTGGGCTCCCCTGAGCGCGACCACGTCTGCCACGTGCGGTGCTGTGTAAATCCGGATCATCTGGAATACGTGTCGAAGAAAGTCAATCAGTATCGGGGGACTGACTCTCGGGCACGTGAGCGAGGGGGCTTGTGTGTGCGCGGCTTGCATCCGTGGGTAGCCGGTAACATCTACACCCAACCCAGTAACGGGAAGCGGCGCTGCATGGGCTGCAATCGAGACGACCAGGCTGCACGACGGGCGGCGGCGCGATGACACTACAGGACGCACACGGCGCGTACCGCGACGCCATCGACGACATGCCGACGTACGAGGAAGTGCGCTACTGGCGCGACCACCTGTGCTCAAAATGGGGGGATCTGGATGAGGCCCAGGAGGACGAAGAGGATCTCTACTTCCAACTGTTCGACGTGGAGTCGCCGGGTGGTAGGCTGGCGGTCAAGACCGGTTCGGCACCCGCAGACGCCGACGCGGCAATCGACTCGCTGGTTCCTCCTGATGTATCCGTGCGTGTGCGGCCCGCGCGGGCGCGCCAGAAGTATCGACTGCAGGCAGATAAGCTTACGCGGCTTGGTAAGGCCCTGATCCACGACTGGCGCAAGCAGAAGGATGTCTTCCGCCAGATCCCGACCGACATGGTCATTCGCCGGGTAGGCGTGTTCCGCATCATGGTCGACCGCAGCCTGTGGCCGCAGAAACCTGAAGGGCTGCAGGCGCGCGGGCCGATGCCCGAGCAGTTGACCGACGAGAGCGACGAGGAGTACGAGCAGCGCGTCGAGACCTGGGAAGAGGCCGACGCGGAAGAGATCTGGGAGGTCGCCAACCGGCGCCGCAACCCGATCCTCTTCCAGCGCCGGGACGCGCGCACCTGCCGCTGGGAAGAAGCCGACGACGGCACCATGCTGGTCATGGTCGAGCACTACCAGACCTCCAAGGCCGAGGCGATGCACGCGTTTTCTCGCTACGCGGACACCGAGCGCATCCTGCGCGGCATGAGCCCCGACGAACTGGTGTGGATCGACGATGTGTGGATCGGCCGCTTCCGCAGCCTGCTGATGAACGACGAGCCGCTGTTCGAGACGCACGTAGGCACCGACTACCGGGGCGTGGCCGAGCACGGCTACCCGGTCATTCCGTACGTCATCTGTCCGTTCAGGGAACTCACCTTCGAGGACATGGAGCGCCGCTACCGGGGTATGCTCACCAACGCGGCGGGGCTGTACCCCATCGAGAGCAACGTGCTCACCATGCAGATCTGGATGCTGGCCATCAATGCCTGGCGGACGTATCTGGGCTGGACCAAGGATGGGCGCCAGATCGAGATCCGCCCCGGCCAGTACATCCCCATCGACCAGCGCATCGGTGAGTACCTGGCGATGCTCGAAGGTCAGCCTGTTCCTGAAGAGCTACTGTCCACAGCTTCGGTGGTCGACCAGTACATCCAGCGTAATGGTGTCGCGCAGGGTCCACGTAGCGCTGAGGGTACCCGCAGCGCGCAGCAGTTGTGGGCTATCCAGTCCATGCGCACCCTCAAGATCGAGAGCGCGAAGGATGCGCTGGTACGCGGCATTACGCGCGCCCTCGAACTCGCATCCATGGAGTTGGAAGTTTGCCTCCAAGACCGGCTCACCCTGCCGGTCCCAGGCAAGAGCCGTGATGGTGAGGACCTTGGAGAGGTCACTGTATCCCCACAGGATATCAACGGTTACTGGGACGGCTGGGAAGTCAGTCTCGGTCGACGGTTGGACCCGGCTATTCTGGAGCAGTGGAAAGCCCTCCAGGCTCTGCAGGCGAACAAGTGGATACCCCACCGGACGAGCATCGAGCTATCCGGTGCAACGGATAATCCGCAGGAATGGCTCGACGAACTGGTGCGCGAGGCGGTCGACTCGCTGCCGTTCGTGATTGAACAGGTTGGACTGGAGCGCGTCAAGAACTGGTTCGGTGAGGATTCACCACGTTTCATTGCGCTGAGCCAGAAACTGGTGTCCCAGCAGCAGGCGCAGACCAGCCCGATGGCGCCGCAGGGGGGGACACAACAACCACCGGGCATGCCAGGCGGGAATCAGGGCAATGGTGTTGCAGCGGCGGGCGGCAACCTGCAGCAGACGACGCGCCCGCGTGGGGCGACGCGCATGTCGGGTCGCATGACCCCTCAGGCGCCCGACACGCGCGGCGCTCCCAGGCCAGTAGGGTAAACTCCCGGCATGCAGGGGGATGCGCTGGACATGTTCAGGGCCATGCGGCCCGAGAACCCTGGACCCGTCGATGGGCTGCGCGCGGCGGGCAACCTGCCCAACGGTCAGCGCGATCTGCACTCACTGGCGATGACGCCGGGTACGCCCGGCTACAGGTCGCGCATTCCCCCGCCGCCCTGCTGGCAATGTGGTGAAGACCATGTGCCCAACCACGATTATGGACATGCCTGGATGCCTGAGCCCCAAGTACACGACGAGCCCGTTTCGGCTGGACCGGTCAGCCGCCGCCCGATGGTCCCGCTGAACGCCGTGCCCGTCGACGCCACGCCCGAGCGGCGTGTGGCGCTGTACGTCGGGCGCGGCGACCTGTACGTGGTTGCCGTCGAGGAGGCGCCCGACTGGGACACCCTGGAGTCGTTCAAGGTCGCTGACTCGGACGTGCCGCGCATGATCCTGATGGCCCGCGCGCTGGGCGCCAGGATTGCCGACAAGACCGGCGGCGACCTGTTGATGCTGGAGCAGGAATATGGCCAATCTACGCAAGCTCATGCAGGAGGTGCCGCGCCCGCTGGAGATCGTGGCCCACGACGACAAGGGCAGCCTGCCGCTGGGCCGCAAGGC
>Ga0126381_100000224_pt1 | contig 63890 bp, 64 predicted proteins | sample PanSoiMetPlot_28_FD_96465 | JGI IMG/M metagenome (GOLD analysis project Ga0126381, IMG submission 96465) | Tropical forest soil microbial communities from Panama - MetaG Plot_28 | ecosystem: Environmental > Terrestrial > Soil > Tropical forest > Bulk soil | place: Panama | collected 2016-02-17 | reverse complement strand
CGCGCCAGCGACATCGATGTGATGTGGCTGGGCGGCTTCAACTTCCCGCGCTATCGCGGCGGTCTGATGTACTGGGCCGATACGATCGGCGGGCCGGCAGAAGTCTACCGGCAGATCTCCGCCTGGCACCAGCGCTACGGCGCGCGCTGGGCCCCGGCGCCATTGCTGCGCCGCCTCGCCGAAACCGGCGCCCCGTTCCGCGAAGCCAAACCCGGCCGGCCGATGTAAGGTAGCCGGTAAGATCCTGCGAAGCCGGTCGGGCCACGTTATTTCTGAAGCGCGGACGCCGATCGGATGGGGTGCGCCTTTTGGGGTGAGCTGCACAGAGTGACGCTTAGTGATTATTCACCAAATATTTTGGTTGTGATTTGTTTTTCTCGTATTAGTTTATAGGGCCTCACTTCTATTGATAGCAAAATGGCAATAAACGTCAAAGAACTCCCTGATGATGAATTAGAGAATTTGATCGAAAATCACCGAAGACTAGGCGCTACCGACCGGCCTTTGTATATGGAGGCGCTGAAAGAACGAGGGGCGCACACAGGCAAGGGGCTTGAATTCGAGAAATCCATTTCAATAATTTCGTGTGCTGCGCGAGAAAGGCGATTTCTCAGTTACATGCAACTGGCGGCCGCCAGCGGCATTGGCTGGGACCAAGCCCATTTCCCGATGAACAAACATCTCTGGGACCTGGTCGAATACAGTCATCGAAAGCACGGGGTCCTATTCAGCGCCATCGTTGTAAACCAGAGCAACGTTGTCACTGGGGAGATGGACCCACCCACGCTGAAAGGCTTTGTCGGCGCCGCCCGCAAATTGGGCTACCCCGTCACGGACGAGGAAGCGTTTCTCAGAAAGCAGCAGGCTAGGGTGTTCGCTTGGCGCGCAGGGCACAGCCCTCTGTAGGAGGTCTTACGCCGCTTTGACCGCGTGCGCCTCAAGGTTCACGCCGAGCTTCTCGCGAACCGCGCGGAGAATGGCCGCGAGGTTATCCATGCTCGGGTTGCCGTTCTCGCTCAGCATGCGGTGCAAACTCTTTGCCGGTTTGGCGGTAGCAGTGGCCAGCCCTTCAAAGCCCACAGTGGCGTTCACCAGATCACGGAGGATCAGGCGAGCCATCTGCGGTTCCCCGTTAAGAAACAGCGTCGCCGCTTCATCGAGCAACGCCCTGGCAAAGGCTGGGTCGCGTTGCACGCGCTCCACTACGGTTTGTTTGAAATCCTTTGTCAGCGGCATCTCCTCACCTTTTGCCTTTTGGTCTCGCCGCAGCGGACTTGCGCGCCTTGTACTCGGAGAAGAGCGTCTCAGCGCGTCGGATATCGTCTCGCTGCCGCCTCTTTGTCCCGCCGCCGAACAACACGATCAGTGCCTCGCCATCCTGTGCCAGATATATCCGGTAACCGGGTCCCCAATCGATGCGGCACTCGCCGAGAGCACCGATCCACTTCACCCTCGACGTGTTGCCCATCTGGAGTCGTAACATGGCTGTCGCGACCTTTGCCGCCGCCTGAGGGTCGAGGTTGTCGAACCAGCTCTGATAACGGCTTGAACCATCCTCGCGGATGTACTCGACGACCGTCAGCGGCATCGGTCGATATAGTCACAAAAAAGTTACTTACAAGCTAAACCGCGGGCAGCGCCGTCCCGATGCCGTCCTCGTCGCGGATTCCGCTAATATCCCAATGCCACGTCGACCTCCTGGAGCAGCGGCCGCCGGTCTCGAGGCTGCGGATGTTGGCGGCAATCTCGGTCGCGAGCTGAAGGACGGTCGGCCGCCGCGCGACATGCGGCATGATCGTGACTTTGGGGTGCAGCCACAGCGGGCTTTCCGGCGGCAGTGGCTCGGGCCAAAGCGCGTCCAATGCGGCGTAGGAGAGCTGGCCAGAGTCGAGCGCGGCGATCAGGTCCTTCTCCACGACATGTTTGCCACGCCCGACATTCACGACCATTGCGCCCTTCGGCATCATCGCAAAGGTCCGGGCGCAGAAGATGCCATCGGTTTCCCGCGTCAGCGGCAACAGGCAGACGGCGATGTCGGTCTGGCTAAGAAACGGCTCGAGCTGGCCCTCGCCGTGAAAGATCGGAATTTCGGCGTCCTCGCGCGGGTTGCGAACCCAAGCCGAAACCGGAAAGCCCAATGATTTCAGCACCAGCGCCGGCGCTTTCGCCATCAGGCCCAAACCGAGGAACCCGATCCGCCTCTCTTCGGGGCGAACGATCCGCGTGCGGCGCCATTCGCGCCGCGCCTGCGCCGCTTGATAGGCCGGCGTGTCGCGATGCAAGCGAAGCACATGCATGACGACGTACTCGGTCATCATCGGGTCGCCGCCCGGCGGCTCGATTTTGCCGAGCGGGGCTTTCGGCAGCTTCGGGTGGTTGACGAAGGATTCCACACCGGCCGACCGACTGAACATCGCCTTCAAATTCGGAAATGGCGGAAGAGCATCGAAATCGGGCCACATGAATGCGAGATATTCGATCTCGGCCGATTTTCCCATATGTGGCCAAAAGCGAATTTCTAAATCGGGAACGTGCTCCGCGAACGTGTCGCGCCATGCCTTTGCATTGCCGATACGTTCGTGGAGATCGACGATAAGCAGCACCATAACCCCTCCGCAGCTCGCCGAGTTATAGCATCCGGGATGCGCGAGCCGGCGGAAACGCTGCTGGCATGAAAAATAATGCATGTTAGCCATTGACGCCGGCCTCTTGGCCAATTAGCATGCATTAAAATTCCTATGATTACGTTCGATACCGAGCCTTCACGCTATCGCCATTGGCGGCTGACCTGCGATGGGCTGGTCGCCACGCTGACGCTTGACGTCGCGGAGGAAGGGGGGCTCTCTTCCGGATACCGGCTGAAGCTCAACTCCTATGACCTCGGCGTCGATATCGAGCTCGCCGATGCGCTGAACCGCATCCGCTTCGAGCACCCCGAGGTGCGGGTCGTCGTATTCACGAGCGGCAAGGAGCGCGTGTTCTCCTCCGGCGCAAACATCTACATGCTGGGGCAGGCAAGCCATGCCGAGAAGGTCAATTTCTGCAAATTCACGAACGAGACGCGCAACGGGATCGAGGATTCGAGCGCGCATTCGGGGCTCAAATTCATCGCCGCGGTCAATGGCGCCTGCGCCGGCGGCGGCTACGAGCTGGCGCTTGCCTGCGACGAGATCATCATGGTCGACGACCGCTCAAGCACGGTCAGCCTCCCGGAAGTGCCGCTGCTTGGCGTGTTGCCCGGCACCGGCGGCCTCACCCGCCTCGTCGACAAGCGCAAAGTCCGGCGGGACCTCGCCGACGTATTCTGCACGACCGCCGAGGGCTTGCGCGCCGATCGCGCCAAGGCCTGGGGGCTCGTCGATCACACGACGCCGCCCGCGCGCTTTCAGGAGGTCGTCGCGGAGCGCGCACGCGTTCTCGCCGAGAGTAGTGATCGCCCGGCCGTCGCCGACGGCGTCCCATTGCCGCCGCTCCAACGCAGCATCGACGAGCGCGGCTATCACTACGATTGGGTCGATGTCGCATTCGAGCGCGGTGCGAGGGTTGCGACGCTGATGGTGAGGGGACCCGAAAGGGACATCGCCGGCGTGAGCCAAGCGATCGAGCTGGGCGCGCGCTGGTGGCCGCTTGCGATGGCGCGCGAATTGGATGATGCGGTCTTAATGCTGCGTGCCGACAACCGCAATATAGGCACCGTAGTGCTGAAGACGCGCGGCGACATCGCCGCGGTGCTTGCCGCCGATGAGACTATCGCCGCTCACCGGGATCACTGGTTCGTGCGCGAGACGCTCGGCCTGCTGCGCCGCGCCTTGCAACGGTTTGAGGTGTCCTCGCGCAGCCTCTTTGCGGTGATCGACGAAGGCTCGTGCTTTGCCGGGAGCCTGTTTGAGCTCGCGCTCGCCGCCGACCGCAGCTACATGCTCACGGAGGGTCCGCGCATCGCGCTGAGTGCGCTCAATTTCGGCGGCCTCGAAATGGTGAACGGGCGCACCCGCCTGGCGGCCCGCTTCAATGACAACATCACAAGCGATCGCTTCGACACGGCGCCGCTTGACGGGGCGGCGGCGCTCGGCTTCGGTCTCGTGACCTTCGCGCCCGACGAGCTGGACTGGGAAGACGAAATCCGCCTCGCGATCGAAGAGCGCGCGAGCCTGTCGCCGGATGCGCTGACCGGGATGGAGGCGAATTTACGCTTCGCCGGCGCCGAGACCGTCGCGACAAAGATCTTCGGGCGGCTGTCGGCCTGGCAGAACTGGATTTTCTTGCGGCCGAACGCGACCGGCGAGCGCGGCGCGCTCAAACGCTACGGCAGCGGCGCCAAGGTGCAGTTCGATTGGGAACGAACATAGGCGGGGAGACAGCATGGCGATCGATTATTATGAGCGGATCCCGAACAACGTCGGGCTTGCCGACAACCGCGCGTTGCAGCGCGCGCTCGAACACTGGCAGCCGCGCTTTCTCGATTGGTGGCGGGAGATGGGGCCGACCGCTTTTCGCGGCGCCGATGTCTATCTGCGCACCGCTACCGCCGTCGACGAGAAGGGCTGGGCGAGCTACGGCTACGTCAAGACGCCGGAGTACCGCTGGGGGATCTTTCTTGCCGATCCGGTGCCGCAGCGGCGGATCGGCTTTGGCGACGCTTTGGGCGAGCCGGTGTGGCAGCAGGTACCGGGCGAGCACCGCTCGACCCTGCGCCGGCTGATCGTCACGCAGGGCGACACCGAGCCGGCCTCGGTCGAACAGCAGCGCCGGCTCGGCCTCACCTGTCCGTCGCTCTACGACTTGCGCAACCTTTTTCAGGTCAATGTCGAAGAAGGCCGTCATCTCTGGGCGATGGTCTATCTGCTGCACGCCTATTTTGGCCGCGACGGGCGGGAGGAGGCCGAGGAGTTGCTCGAGCGCCATTCCGGCGACCGCGATAAGCCGCGGATTCTGACGACGTTCAACGAGCCGATCGAGGATTGGCTCGGCTTCTTCATGTTCACCTATTTCACCGACCGCGACGGCCGGTTTCAGCTCAAAAGCCTGGCCGAGAGCGCGTTCGACCCGCTGTCGCGCAGCTGCCGGTTTATGCTGACCGAGGAAGCCTTCCACATGTTTGTGGGCTTGAGCGGCATCACGCGCGTCATCAAGCGGACGCTCGACGTCATGAAGGAGCGCCATACCGACGATCCGGCGGCGGTGCGCAACGCAGGCGCGATCGATCTGCCGACCGTGCAGCGCTACATCAATTTCTGGTTCAGCTCGGCGCTCGATCTGTTCGGCGCCGAGATCTCCTCCAACGCCGCCAATTATTTCGCGACCGGTCTCAAAGGCCGACCGGACGAGGCGCGCTTCGAGGACCACCGTGCGACCGGCCGGTTACGGCTCGAACTGCCGGACGGGAAGTGCGGCGTGACCTCGGAGGAGGCGCCGATGCGCAGCGCGATAAACGAGGTGACCCGCTCGCTCTACGTCCAGGACTGCGATATCGGCGTGCAGCGCTGGAACCGGCTGGTCCGGGAGGCCGGCTGTGATTTCCGCTTGAAGCTCCCAAGCCCGCGCTTCCGCCGCTCGGTCGGCGCCTGGGCCGGCGTCCCGACCGACACTGACGGCAAGCCGATCGAGGCCGAAGCCTGGCAGGCGCGGCAGTACGATTGGCTGCCTTCCGACCAGGATCGCGCTTTTGTTGGCAGCCTGATGCAGCGCGTGACCGAGCCGGGCAAAATGGCCTCATGGATCGCGTCCCCCGAGGGCGGCATCCACAATCTCCCCGTCGCCTACCAATACGTCCGCCTCAACTGAGGAGGCGCCGCCGGCGGGGTTGACGCGGGACGCGGTAGGGTCGCTTACTGCCGGCATGCTCGGAAATAACAGGAGCACGAATATGCCGTCGCAGCCTTTTTACGGGGTGCTCGTCCCCGTCTTGACCCCATTCACACCGCGCGGCGAGCCGGATGCTGGCCGGTTCGTTGCGTTCTGCCGCTGGCTGCTCGATCAGGGCGCCCGCGGGCTCGCGATCTTCGGCACCACGAGCGAAGCGAATTCGATGTCGGGTTCCGAGCGCATGGCGCTGCTCGACGCGCTGATCGAGACCGGGATTCCGGCGGAAAAACTGATGCCGGGGGTCGGCGCCTGCTCGATAACCGAGGCGGCGGGCCTCGCGCGGCATGCGGTCGACCATGGCTGCGGCGGCGTGCTCATGCTGCCGCCCTTCTATTACAAAGGCGTCCCCGATAACGGCATCTTTTCATTTGTGTCGGGCGTCGTCGACAGGGTCGCCTCGGCAGCTCTCAGGATCTACCTCTACCACATCCCGCCGGTGGCGCAGGTCGGCTATTCGCTCGACCTCGTCGGCCGCCTGATCAAGGCCTATCCCGAGAGCGTGGTCGGGTTGAAGGACTCATCCGGCGATTGGAGCAACACAGCGGCGCTGCTCGATCGCTATCCAGGCTTTGCGGTGTTCCCCGGCTCCGAGGTGTTCCTGCTCGACGCGCTGAGCAAGGGCGGCGCCGGCTGCATCACTGCTTCTGGCAATGTCAACGTTCCTGGTATTCGCAAGCTCTACGAAAACTGGCGCGGGCTGCAGGCCGATGCGCTGCAGGCCGAAGTCACAGCCTTGCGCAAGGCGCTGCAGGCTTACCCGATGGTCCCGGCCCTCAAACGTATCGTTGCACATTTCCACAACGACCCGGACTGGGCCGCGGTGCGCCCGCCGCTGGTACCTCTTGATGCGGCGCAGTCCCAGGCGTTGCTGGCCGATCTCGCCAAGCTCGGTTTCACGCTCGGCGAGCGGCACCGGTCGATGGCGGCGTGAACGATGACGACCGCAACCAAACGCCAGGCGTTTTACGACCGGATCGCGCCCGCCAACCTCGCACCGCTGTGGGAGCAGTTGCATTCGCTCGTCACGCCGGAGCCGGCCACGCAATGTCTGCCGGCGCTGTGGCGCTATGAGGAGCTCCGTCCGCGTCTGATGGAGGCCGGGGAGCTCATCACCGCGCAGGAAGCTCAGCGGCGCGTGCTGATCCTGGAAAATCCGGGGCTCAAGGGCCAGGCGACGATCACCGGTTCGCTCTTCGCAGGCCTACAACTGATCCTGCCGGGCGAGGTCGCGCCGGCGCATCGCCATACGCAATCGGCGCTGCGCTTCATCATCGAGGGCCACGGCGCCTATACAGCCGTCGACGGCGAACGCACCGCAATGCAGCCCGGCGATTTCGTGATCACGCCGTCCTGGACTTGGCACGACCACGGCAACGACACCGATGAGCCGATGGTCTGGCTCGACGGGCTCGACATCCAGATCGTCAAATTGCTGAGCGCGAGCTTTGCCGAGCAGGCTCCCGCCGAAGTGCAGGCGGTGACGCGGCCCGAGGGCGACAGCGCCGCGCGCTTCAGCAACAACCTGCTGCCGGTCGATTGGAAGCCGCAGGTAAAGACCTCGCCGGTCTTCAACTACCCGTACGCACGCACCCGCGAGGCGCTCGCGACGCTCGCGCGTAACGGCGAGCCGGATCCTTATCACGGGCACAAAATGCGTTACGTGAACCCGGCAAGCGGCGATTATGCGATGCCGACGATCGGCACCTTCATGCAATTGTTGCCGAAAGGCTTTGCGACCCAGCCCTACCGCTCGACCGACGGCACCGTCTACGTGGCGGTCGAAGGAAGCGGCGAAACGCGAGTTGGTGAGCAGGTCTTCCGCTGGCAGCCGCGCGACATTTTTGTCGCGCCGAGCTGGAAGCCGGTCAGCCATCAGGCCGGTGAAGAGGCCGTGCTGTTCAGCTATTCCGACCGGCCCGTGCAGGAAAAGCTGGGGCTCTGGCGCGAGCAGCGCGGCAACGCCTGAGAAGCGCGGCTGCCCCTCACCGCAGCCCTCTCCACGGAAACGGGGCGAGGGAGAAAAGTTCCCTCTCCCTGCGAGAGCGGGGAGAGGGTTAGGGTGAGGGGCAAATGGGGAGGATGGCCTTGGCGGACGGAACGAAACGCAACGAGCTCGGCCTCGACGGCAAGGTGGCGATCGTCACCGGCGGCGGCGCCGCGGATGACGGCATCGGCAACGGCCGCGCAGCGGCCATCCTGCTCGCGCGCGCCGGCGCCAAGGTCCTCGTCGTCGATCTCGACCCCGCACGCGCCGAGCGCACCGTCGCAATGATCGCCGAGGAGGGCGGCACGGCGGCTGCCTTTGTCGCGGACGTGACGGATGAGCAACACGCCCGCGCGATGGTCGATGCCGCCGTCGCGCAATTCGGCCGGCTGGATTGCCTCGACAATAATGTCGGGATCGGCGGCCGCGGCAGCGTCACCGAAGTGGCGCTGGAGCAATGGCGCCGGGTCATGCAAGTCAACGTCGACAGCATGTTCATGGCGTCGCGCTGTGCAATCCCGGCGATGAAGGAAACGGCGGGCGGCGGCGCCATTGTCAATGTCTCGTCGATCTCGGCCCTAAGACCGCGCGGCCTGACCGCCTATTCGACCTCAAAGGGCGCGGTCATTGCGCTGACGCGCGCGATGGCCGTCGATCACGGGCCGGACGGCATCCGGGTCAACTGCGTCGCGCCGGGGCCGGTTTACACGCCGATGGTGTACACGCGGCAAATGACCCCGGCGGGGCGCGAAGCGCGACGCAAGGCCTCAGTGCTAGGGATCGAGGGCACGGGGTGGGATATCGGCTATGCTGTCCGCTTCCTGCTGTCCCCCCAGGCGCGCTACATTACCGGCCAGACCCTGGTCGTCGATGGCGGCGCCACGCTAGTCGGCCCCGCCAGGGACCCTGGTTGAGCAAAGCAGGGAGGGGGTTGGAAAATGGCCAGGTTGCCGTACCTCGACAAATCCGATCTGCTGCCGGAACACCAGGATCTGCTGGCGCGCAACCTGAACCTATACCGGCTGCTGGCGCATAGCCCGCGCGCGGCGCGCAGCTTGAACACGTTGGCAAGATATATTCGCGACGGCAGCCGACTCGACCCCCGCCTGCGCGAGCTAGCGATCCTTCAGGTCAGCTATCTGACGGGATCAGCCTGGGGGTATTCGCATCACCTCAGGATAGGCCGGGAGGTCGGGCTCTCGGACAGGGAAATCCGTGCCGTCGCCGACGACACGGCCGGCCGCCCCACAATGCTCGAGCCTCTGCAAAAAACAGTGCTGCGCGCCGCTCGGGAGATGACCGTTCATCTCGCCATATCCGACGAGACCTTCGCGGCCCTGCGGCAGGAACTCGACAACGAGCGCCTTACTGATCTCGTCGTGACGATTTCGTTTTATAACGGCCTTGTCCGTCTGCTCGAAGCGATGCGGGTCGACGTAGAAGAGGATTATCTCTCCTACCTCGACGAATTCCCGCTGCCGAAAAGGTAGGGGTCAGGCAGGCATCACCGGCTCGCCAACGCGCGGGCGAGCTGGCTGACGGCCTCTTGATGCTTCTCGTTCCGGATATCGGCAAAGTTGCGGGCGATCTCCAGCAGCATTCGCTGATGGGGCGTGATCTGCCGCGGCCCCTCCTCGCCGATACCCTCATAAAAATAGGTGATCGGCGCGCTCAGTGCGCGCGCAATCTCGAACAATCTCCCGGCCGAAACGCGGTTGATGCCGCGCTCATATTTGTGGGCTTGCTGATAGGTCACCCCGATCATCTCGGCTAATTGCTGCTGCGTCAGACCGAGCATGATGCGGCGTTCGCGAATTCGCGCCCCGACGTGATCGTCGATCGCCACGGTTGAGCGCCCTCTCTTTGGTTTAGCCATTCTCTTCACCCGTATTAAAAGTGTGCCTCCGATATGCTGATCGTCGCCCGGCCCGTATCCATAAACACGATAGCGGCCCGGTTAATTCCGGCTATCGGCTGAACGGCCCGAAACGGCAGGATCCAGGGAAGACCAATCTCGATAACAAAGCGAGATAGGTAACCGAAGGTTCCAGTAATGCGCGAGATGGTATCTTTCGGGGCTTACGACAAGGTGCCGGAGACTGGAGGATCGTTATCGAAAGCGGCTGAGGAACTCTCAGCTGGTGATGAGGAGGATCGATCGCGCGCATCGCTCGAGCACAGCCGCCGCGGTATCGCCGAACGATAGCGTGGTTCCCGGCCGTGCGCTCACACCCATCACCACTACGTTGTGCTCACCCGTTTCCAACTGGCTCAGGATCGCAGTTTCGGGCGCAACCTGCGTGCGGACCGCAGTACGCACCGGCACACCAAACTGATCGCCGAGGCGGACCACCTCCTGCAGTATCGCCGCCGCATTGTCGCCGAAGGCACCCCAACCCGGGCGAAGGCGATACAGGCCCTGGGGACGCCTGCGTCTCGCCACATGCAGCGCCGCGACGGAGCCGAGGCTTGCCCGCGCCAGCGCCAGTCCGATCTCGGCCCCTCGACGCGAGTGCAGCGTTCCGGTGACCGGAACCACTATGCTGAGATCGGAACTCTGGGCCGGCTCCTGACGGTGCTCTCCGCGCGCGACCGCAATCGCGATGGGTCCCTCAAAAGCCGACACAATGTCGGTGACCTTTTCGACAGGCTTGACCCCGATGATGAGTAGGCCGTAGCCCTTTCTTGCCTCTACTGCGACTGCTCGGTCGGGGGCCCGCTGTTGCGTCCGGCGGGTTACGTCGACGCCGGTCCTGGCGACATCCGGCTTGGCACTCTCGATCTGGGCGGCTCCGGCAGTCTCTTTGACGATCGACTCCGATTCCGCGCGCCGGCCTTGAGGGCCGTCCGTAGCGACGCCCGGCCCGAGCTCGAGGACGGTGCTCGGTATTCGTCGGTAGCCGGTGAGCAATCCCGCCAAGCGCGACGCAAATCGGCCGCTCGGGCTGTCGTCGACCGCGACAAGCAGGCGCTCTACGTTGGCGAGGAAACCGCGCGCCTCGAATTCTTCCCGCGCGATGCGCGCCTGCTCCTCCGGCCGCAACGGCACCCGGGCGAGAGCCCAGCGCAGCATCGGCGGCATCGCCATTGTCGTGACTACCGCCATGGCGACGATGATCGTGAAGAGACTCTGGCTGAGAGCCGCCATCGAGAGACCGAGCGAGGCGACAATGACCTCGGTGGAACCTCGCGCATTCATGCCCCAACCGAGTGCGAGCGCCTCTCGCCATGTGAGCCCGCTGAAAGCGCCGCCGAGAAACGCACCGCTGAATTTGCCGATGCTCGCAATCGCGATAAAGCCGAGCGACACGAGCAGCAAAGAAGGGTCTTCCAGTACCCGGAGATCAGAGTTCAGCCCGGCGAGGCCGAAGAATACCGGCATGAACAGTGCAGTAATCAGCCCACGCAACTGCTCATCGATGTGGCGGCTGAGGATGGGCGATTGGCCGACCAAAATGCCCGCGACAAACGCGCCGAGCAGGGTATGGATACCGATCGCGTGAGTGATCAGCGCCATTAATCCCATCACGACCAGTATCGTCGTGATGACCGGCACCTCGCTGATGAAGTTGTCGTTCGCCCAGCGGATCAAGAAAAAGACAATTCGCCGGCCAAATGTAAAGCTGGCCAGTAGGAACAGCAGGGTTCCGAGAACGCTTTGAGCAAGGGACGCCAGGCCGATCCGGCCGTGCAATGCGAGGCCGAAAGTTACCGCGATGATGATCCAGCAGACGGTATCGTCGATGATCGCCGAAGTGACGATCAGTTGTCCGACCGTGCGCCGCAGAAAGTTCATCTCGCGGACGACCATCGCGACGATCTTCACCGAGGAAATCGACAGTGCGGTTCCCAAAAACAGCGATGTGATCAGGCGCGACTCCGGGTGCGGCAGCATCGCCTCCGGCAGCAGCTCGCCAAATGCAAACCCGCAGGCGAATGGGATCGCGATGCCGGTCAGCGAGACGCCGAACGCGGCTCGACGCAACCTTCCCACCACGGATAAGTCGGTTTCCACACCGGTGAGAAGGAGCAGCATCAGAATTCCCAGCTGCGCGACGGCATCGATCATCGCCCTTTGTTCGGGCCCCGGGGGGAAGATCGCGTGCTGCAGGTCGGGCCACAGAGCGCCGAAAGCTGAGGGACCGAGCAGGATCCCTGCCAGCAGCTGGCCCATCACCGCGGGTTGGCCGATCCGCGACATGGTCTCGCCCAGAAGGCGGCCGAGCGCCAGCAGCAAGGTTATTTGGCAGAGAAACACCGCCTCGGAGGCAGCGGGCGCTGTTCCGCCGGCTGGTGCAGCGAATACAGCGCCGGGCGCCGCGACCAGCAGCGCCGCACAGGCGCACAACCGGATCCAAACTTTCACTAACCCTCACTCCGCCATCGGATCGGCATGGAGTGAACAGAAGAGGCGGGAAACAGGCTCCGCGATAGCGTGCTACCGGCCAGCTGCCGCATCTCCATGCGAAGGATCGAGATCGAGCGCTCGCATGCTTGTTGTCTTCCCGGCGAAGACCGGGACCCATGCCTCCGCCGCTCGGAACCTTCAGTGATCGCACTGCCCCATCAACGAGAATAGGCTCGTGCTTCGGCACAATGGGCCCGGGCTTTCGCCGGAGAGACAAATAAGCAGGCGATGGGAGATTTTTATATGTTGCTCGAGACGAATTGATGACCCGACCTGTAGGAGCGGGCCAGAGGTCGGCGGATTACGGCGGTGATGCCAGAGCCGAGGCGCGCGGGCTAGTGCTGGCAGGCCTGCTATCGGGGCTTGCAGGGATCGTGGATGCGATCGGCTACCTGCATCTGAACGGCCTCTTCATCTCTTTCATGAGCGGCAACAGCACGCAGCTCGCCGTCGCTTTCGGTCAGGGCAAGTTTGCGCAGGCGGGTGCGATCGCCGAGCTGATCGCGCTTTTCGTGCTCGGAGCCGCGGGAGGTCAAGCACTCGCCGATTTCACCGGGACGCGGCACATGACCTGGGTGCTGAGCGGCGTGGCAATCCTGCTGGCAATCGCCGCGATCGCGAGGGCGGCCGCAGAGCCGATGGTGTTCGCGATGGGCGCGATGAACGCGGCGATGCATAGGGCCGGCAAGATCCCGGTGAGCTTGACTTTCGTCACCGGAACATTGGTGCGGTTCGGGCAAGGGCTTGGCGACTTTCTCGCGCGGCGTTCAACGGGCTGGACCTGGTTGGCGCAGGCAACCCCTTGGCTGGGCATGGTCGTCGGCGCGACGATCGGCGGGACGGCGTATATGCAGATTGGGGTAGAGGCCATCTGGATAGCGGCGAGTATGGCTGGCCTCTTCACCGTGTGCTCGGTCGCGGTGCTGCAGCCGGATTGACGATCGCACCGTGCGGCGTTTACCTCCTGACGGGATAACTACGAGGTCATGATGAGCGAACCGGTCGGCCTGGGGCGCGGTCTCACCAATTACGGCGATCCCGATTTCGCGCTCTATTTGCGGCGTTCATTTGCCCGCTCAATGGGGTATTCGAGCGACCTCCTGTCACGGCCGGTGATCGGCATCGCCGACACCTCTTCGGGTTTCAACAACTGTCATCGGCACTTCTCCGAACTCATCGAGGCGGTGAAACGCGGCGTGCTGGCCGAGGGCGGGCTGCCGCTCAGCTTTCCGACGATCTCGCTGGGCGAGGTGTTTTTGAGCCCCACGAGTCTCATGTTCCGCAATCTTATGGCGATGGACACCGAGGAGATGATCCGGGCCCAGCCGATGGACGCGGTCGTGCTCGTGGGGGGCTGCGACAAGACCGTGCCGGCGCAGCTGATGGGCGCGATTTCGGCCAACCGCCCGTCCATCCAGCTCGTCGCGGGGCCGATGCTGACCGCCCGCTGGAATGGTGAGCGGCTCGGCGCCTGCACTGATTGCCGCCGCTTCTGGGCCAAGTACCGCGCCGGTGAGGTCGGGGCGGAAGAGATCCGGGACGTCGAAGGCAACCTCGCGACAACCGCCGGCACCTGCGCGGTGATGGGCACGGCGAGCACGATGGCCTCGATCGCCGAGGCGCTCGGCGTGATCCTGCCTGGCACGGCGGCAATCCCGGCGGTGCATGCCGATCGGCTGCGCGCCGCCGAGGCGACTGGCCGCGCCGCAATGCGCCTCGCCGGTACGGGGCTAACCCCGGATTGCATTGTAACACCGCAATCGGTCGAGAACGCGCTGCGCGTGCTAATGGCGATCGGCGGTTCGACGAATGCGGTGCTGCATCTGACCGCAATCGCCGGGCGAGCCGGGATTGACCTGGATCTCGACTGGCTCAACGAGGTCAGCGAAACGACCCCGGTTCTTGTGGATTTGAAGCCAACCGGTCCGCACTACATGGAGGATTTATTCGCCGCCGGCGGGATCGGCGCGGTTCTGCGCGAATTGAAGCCGCTCTTGCACCTCGATTGCGCTACGGTCGCCGGAGAGACCTTGGCGGAACGCCTTGCCGGCCCGCAGGGGCCTGTCGACCGCTCTGTGATCAAGCCGCGCGCAGACCCGCTGCAGCAGAGAGGCGGGCTCGTTGCGCTGTTCGGCTCACTCGCGCCGAAAGGTGCGATCTTCAAACGCTCCGCCGCCGATCCCAAGCTGTTCGAGAGGGAGGGGCGCGCCGTCGTCTTCACCTCGCTTGAGGACCTCTCGGCGCGCATCGACGATCCCGAGCTAGACGTTATGCCGGACGATTTTCTCGTGTTGCAGAATGCAGGACCGCTTTCCGCCTCCGGGATGCCGGAGGCCGGCTATCTGCCGATCCCGGCCAAGTTGGCGCGCGCCGGGGTCAAGGACATGGTGCGCATCTCCGATGCGCGAATGAGTGGCACGGCCTACGGCTCTATCGTCTTGCACGTGACGCCCGACGCGGCGAGCGGCGGCCCGCTGGCCAAAGTCAGGAACGGCGACCGCATCCACCTCTCAGTCGCCGATCGCCGTCTCGACCTGCTCGTCGCGCCGGAAGAGCTGGCCCGGCGCCCGGTCACGCCGCCGCGCGTTCCCGAGCGCGGCTATGCGCGGCTCTATCGACAGGAGATCCTGCAGGCCGATCGTGGCTGCGACTTCAATTTCCTGCGGAAATACCCGCTAGACGAGCCCGCGTAATGAATGCCAGAGCGGTCGCGGAGGGTGTCCAGACGCTTGATCGCTTGAGCGTCGACGTGTTGACGACGATGTCAGTGATAATTGCGTCAGCAAGACGCTGTTTGCGGTTTCCGAATTCACCAATGTCGTGCTTGGCGGAGCCGTAATTCGTGGCAAGGGGCTTCTGTGGATCGACGAGACCGAAAGGCGATATATATTTCATTTGGTAGGCAAGCGGTTTTCTCGGGATGAGGACGATCGGTTCGGAACCAAGAAGAACAAATTAGTGCTGATCGGCCGGTGCCTCGACAAGCAACGGCTGCTGGCGCAGTTGGCGGCATGTTTGGCGCCGGCCGCCAGTCATGAGGATTTGCGATGAGCAATTGGATCCTGCGCGGCGGCGAGGTGATCGACGGCAGTGGCCGGCCGCGTTGGCGTGCCGATGTTGCGATAGCGGACGATCGGATTGCTGCCATCGGTGCCGTCGGCAAAGCAGCGGGTGCGCGCGAGCTCGACGTGTCGCACAAGATTGTCGCCCCGGGCTTTATCGACGTGCACACCCATGACGATCGCGCGCTTATCGCGACGCCAGAAATGGCGGCCAAGGTCAGTCAAGGTGTGACGACTGTGGTGACCGGTAATTGCGGCATCAGTCTCGCGCCGCTGGTGCTCGATGCCGCGCCGCCGGCGCCGCTCGATTTGCTCGGCGATGTCCCAGACTACTGCTACGGGCGTTTCGCCGAATACCTCGCCGAGCTCGATCGCAGGCCGGCGGCGCTCAACGCAGTCTGCCTTGTGGGGCATTCGACTTTGCGGGTCGGTACGATGAGCGCACTCGATCGGCCAGCCGGCAACTCCGAGCTGGCGCAGATGCGCGAGCGGCTCCAGGAAGCGCTCTCTGCCGGCGCCATTGGCATGTCAAGCGGGCTCGCCTACGCGCCGGCCGCCAGTGCTCCCGCCGCGGAGATTGAGGCGCTCGCCGCGCTGCTGCGCCCGGCGGGCGCGCTTTATACCACCCACATGCGCAATGAAGGCGACGCCGTCCTCGATAGCCTCGAAGAAAGTTTTGCCGCGGGCCGTGCCGCCGGCGTGCCGGTGGTGATTTCGCATCACAAGACGGTCGGCCGTCAGAATTTCGGACGAACTGCCGAGACCTTGCCCGTCATTTCCGCCGCGATCGGACGCCAGGAGGTCGGGCTCGATGCGTATCCCTACATCGCGTCCTCGACTGTGTTGAACGCGGCACAGGCCGAGCGGGCGCTTAAGGTCCTCGTGACCTGGTCGAAGAGTGCGCCCGATCAGGCCGGCCGCGAGCTCTACGCGATAGCCGCCGATTGGGGTCTCGGGCTGAGGGAAGCGGTTGACCGGCTGCAGCCCGCCGGCGCCGTTTATTGGATGATGGACGAGGTCGATGTGCAGCGTGTCTTGCGTTTCGAGCACACGATGATCGGCTCGGACGGTCTGCCGCACGATGCCCACCCGCACCCGCGGCTGTGGGGCGCCTTCCCGCGCGTGCTCGGCCATTACAGCCGCGAGCTCAGGCTGTTCGATCTGGAGGAGGCAGTCCGCCGCATGACCGGGCTTTCCGCCGCGCGATTCGGGCTCACCGGACGCGGCATTCTGGCGGCCGGGGCGTACGCCGACATTACCGTCTTCGACCCCAAAACGGTCGCCGACCGCGCTACCTTCGAGGCTCCGACGACCTCCGCCGCTGGGATCGAGCACGTCTTCGTCAATGGCCGGCCGGTGTGGGCCGATGGTAAGACCACCGGCGAACGTCCGGGCCGCGCGCTGCGCCGCCAGCGACTGCAGGCGGAAGCGCGCGAAAGCATGCGCATACAGCAAATGCGACCGGCGGCTACTTAGAAGAGCAGTTTAAGGCTTGTAGAGGGTATGCAAAAATTGCCTAATCACGTATTTCGCGCTCGCTGCACGGCATCTGTGCTGAACCCCTCGCGAGGTTACCAGAGAGCGGCGTCGGCCGATCGTGGACAGGGACCACGTGGCTGAGAAACTGCTGGGTAGAGCCGCGCCAGCTGAACCGCATGGCGTGCGAACGGCAGATTTCACGAGGAATATCCAGTGCCGCCTTTGCCGCTGCGCGCAAATCCCAATCGAGCACCCCCGTGCCGCTATCGCCGATAACGTCCAGCGGACCGGGGACGGGCAAGGCCGCTACCGGCAGCCCGCAAGCCAACGCCTCGAGCAGCACGAGCCCAAATGTCTCGGTACGGCTCGGCAATACAAACACATCGGCGGACGCATAGTGCCGCACCAGCGCTTCGCCCTCTTGGCGCCCCGTAAAATACACTTTTGGGTAGCGGCGTCTGATCTTCGGCAATAGGTGGCCATCGCCAACCACGAGCTTCGATCCGGGCAGATCGAGTTCCAGGAAAGCTGCGAGGTTCTTCTCGGCCGCAACGCGCCCAACGTAAAGAAAGACTGGCCGAGGCAGATCGAGCGCGGGAGCAGAACCCGGCCGGAAAAGCGCAACGTCAACGCCCCGTGTCCAGGGAACGGTTCGCGCAAAGCCGCGGTCCGCGAGCTCCCGCCGCATGGTCTCGCTAGCGACCATGATGGCGCTCGACGGGCGATGAAATCGGCGCAGCACTGCATAGATCCATGAGGACGGGACGCCGAAGCGGGCGCTCAGATATTCGGGATATTTCGTGTGATAGGCTGTGGTAAAGCGAAAGCCACGCTTCATGCAGTAGCGTCGAGCCGCAAAGCCCAGCGGGCCTTCGGTTGCTATATGGATCGCGTCCGGTGCCAGCGCTTCTAACCGGCGCACCAAAGATGGCCCGGCACCGAGCGCCAATCTGATCTCCTTATCCGTTGGACAAGCGATGGAGCGGAATAAATCCGGGGTAAGCGGAACTATTTCATGTCCGAGCGATGCGAGCTCCCTGTGCAAAGCCGCGAGAGTGCGCGCAACTCCGTTGACCTGCGGTTGCCAGGCGTCGGTGACGAGCGCAAACCTCACTGGGCCGAGCCGAGCAGCACAGAGACCTCGGCGTCCGGTTCGAGCTGAGCTGCATCGGGCGCGCGGCCAGTCAGCGGCTCGAGCGCCCACTCGTCGATCCAATTGATGAGCTCCAGTTTGCCGTCGAAATACTCGACAAGTGCGGTGCAGCTCTCTACCCAATCACCGTCGTTGCAATACAGCACACCGTTGATCTCGCGTATTTCCGCATGGTGGATATGGCCGCACACGACACCGTCTACCCCGCGGCGGAGTGCTTCGTCGACCACGGCATCGGCGAACGAGGAGATATACTGCATCGCGTTTTTCACCCGCTGTTTTAGGTAGGCGGACAGAGACCAATACTGATAACCAAGCCGCCGGCGCGCGGTGTTGAAGTAACGGTTCAGCCACAACGCTGCGGTATATGCGCCGTCGCCAAGCATCGCCAGCCAGCGAGCGTGCTTGACAACGGCGTCGAACAGGTCACCGTGGATTACCAACAGGCGCCGCCCGTCAGCGGTAACGTGAATTGCCTCTTCCGCCACTTCCACACCGCCGAACTGCAGCAGAGTGTAGTCGCGCAACCACTCGTCATGATTGCCCGGGACGTAAACGACCCGTGCGCCTTTGCGAACTTTACGCAGAACCTTCTGGACCACATCATTGTGGGTCTGCGGCCAGTACCATGATCTCTTGAGCCGCCAGCCGTCGATGATGTCGCCTACCAGATAGATTGTCTCGGCGTCGTTCCAGCGCAGAAAATCGACCAGGAAATCGGCCTTGCAACCTCGGGTGCCGAGATGCACGTCGGAAATCCAGATCGTGCGATAATGGCGCGTTCTTGCCAGTGCGTTCACATGGACGCTCCACCGCTTTGCGCTTCTGCGGGTTTCCAATACGACCAGATCTGGGCCGGGAGCAGATTGCGCCAGACCCGACAAATCTCTTCGCCGGCAATCCCCAAAGCTTCAATAGGCAACGGCGAGGAGAACGCGTTGGTCAATTGCAGAAAGCGCCCCCCAGGCCCCAGGAGTTCGAGGCACGGCTTCACAATGGCTGTCTGGGTCGGCAGCGGAAACCACTTGATCGGCAGGCTGGAAACGACCGCACACAACCGCTCGGCGCGTCCGGCAAGACGCGCTTTGATGCGGCTGGCATCGTCCTCGATCACGGTCATTCCGGGAAATTCACGTCGCAGCACCGCCACCAGCCGCGGCTCGCGCTCGAGCGCGATGATGCGGTCGAGCGGACAGCCGGCACGCACCAGGCCGCGCGTCAAACTTCCCGTCCCGGCGCCGAGTTCGAGCACCGGCCCCGGCCTACGAAGATCGACCAAGCTCGCGAGCGCGTCAGCCAGACGCGCGCCGCTCGGATTGGCAGCAGCAATTCGCAGCGGCTTTTGTAGCCAAAGTCCGAAGAAGATGGTTGCATGCGCGGCCATGATTACCCCATCCACCTGCGGTCTATTCTAGCATTTGTATGTTACAATTTTTCGGGCGCTAAATCTGGAGTTTCAGTCGCAAAACCGTCATCAGCGCGTGCTAATTAATACTGAAAAGGCGAGAGAGGCCGCGAGATGAGGGACAAAAAAGCAAGCCGCTCTACCGCGCTGCAGAACGTCATCGGGGCTACGTTCGCCCGCTTTGTCGGCAAGCGCCGTCTGCAACCCGGGCTGCGCCTCGCAGGTCTTCGGAAAATGCCGTTGCTGCTCCCGTTCGCGCCTCGGCCCGATCCCGTATCCCTCGCTATTTTCGCGATCGACTGTGTCGGGCCGGCGGCCGTGCGCGCCTGCGCCTCTGGCGTCGAAGTCTGCGTTGCGGCTCCCGATGAGGCGACCGCCGAGGTCTTTCGTGCGGCGTTGGTGGAGACGGCACAACGCCGCGAAACCGACCGTTTGATACGGATCGTCGTCGATTGACCGCCCGTTGCTCTAGCTAGTCTCGAACCTGTCCGTTACCCGAATGAGTGTTCCGAAGGCCACCGTGGAAGCGCACGTCGCAGCCTAATGCGCCAGGCGATCGAGGGCGTAGCCGGCCGAGCGGACCGTGCGCACGATATCCTCGGCGCCATTGGCATTCAGCGCTTTGCGCAAGCGGCGAATATGAACATCCACCGTTCTCGCCTCGACATAGACATCGTGTCCCCAGACCGCATCCAACAGCCGCTCGCGGGAGAACACACGGCCCGGATGCAGCATCAGGTAGCGCAACAGGCGAAACTCGGTGGGACCGAGATGGACTGGGTTGCCGGCTCGCGACACCCGATGTGCGGCGGCGTCGAGCTCGACGTCGGCGTATTGCAATACATCCTGGGTGGTATGCGGTTGCGCGCGGCGCATCACGGCACGCAAGCGGGCCACAAGTTCGCTCGGGCTGAACGGCTTGACCACGTAATCGTCGGCGCCGCTGTCGAGGCCGCGCACCCGGTCGGTTTCCTCGCCGCGCGCTGTTAGGATAATCACGGGCAGGGTGCGGGTTTCCGGGGACCGCCGAATGCGGCGGCAGACTTCTATGCCCGAGACCAACGGCAGCATCCAGTCGAGCAGCACGAGGTCAGGTTTGCGTTCGGCGATTTGCACCAGCGCCTCCTCGCCGTCGCCCGCCTCACAGACCTGAAAGCCCTCCTTTTCAAGGTTGTACCGCAGCAAAGTCACGAGTGGAGCCTCATCTTCGACGACAAGGACGAGTGGCTTGGTCATTTCGCGGTCCTCGGTATTACCACCTCAAGGCTGGAAACGTCGCCCTTCGGTCGCAGCTCTTCGAGTGGCGCGCCATTCACAAGATAATACAGATTTTCTGCTATATTCGTTGCATGATCGCCGATGCGTTCTATGTTCTTCGCCATGAAGAGGAGATGAGTGCAAGAGCCGATGCTGCGCGCATCTTCCATCATGTAGGTTAGCAGCTCACGAAACAGGCTTGAATACATTTCGTCGAGCTCCGCATCCCGCTTCCAGACTGCATACGCCTTGTCGGCATCCCGTTCGACATAAGCATCGAGGACGTCCTTGATTTGCAACTGCGCGAAATTTGCCATGCGCGGCAGCGCATAGACGGGCCGGATCGCCGGCGTCTGGCTCAGGGCAATCGAGCGCTTGGCGACGTTGGCCGCGTAATCGCCGATCCGCTCGAGGTCGCTGCCGATCTTCAGCGCAGAGAAAATCTCCCGCAGGTCGCGCGCAACCGGCTGACGCAACGCGAGAAGACGGATCGCGAGATTGTCGAGCTCGCGTTCGAGTTGGTCGACTCTGGTGTCTCCTTCGACAACACGCGCGGCGAGCTCACTATCCCGGGTGGCGACCGCCTCCATTGCCGCGCCGAGCTGGCTCTCAGCGAGCCCCCCCATCTCCGCGACCGTGTTCCTGAGCTTACGCAGTTCCTCGTCATAAGCTCTGGCGATGTGCTCGGAGGCCATCGGCAAATCTCCCACTTTCCTCGCGTTCAACCGAACCGGCCGGTTATGTAGTCCTCGGTGTGTCTTTGCTTTGGGTGCGTAAAGATGCGTTCGGTTTCATCGAATTCGATCAGCTCTCCGAGATACATGAACGCCGTATAGTCGGAACTGCGCGCTGCTTGCTGCATGTTGTGGGTCACGATCGCGATGCAGTAATCGGCCTTCAGCTCGGCGATCAGCTCTTCGATCCGTTGGGTAGAGATCGGGTCCAATGCCGAGGCGGGCTCGTCCAGTAAAAGAATCTCCGGCCGGACGGCGATCGCCCGCGCTATGCAGAGACGCTGCTGCTGGCCCCCCGACAGTCCCAGCCCACTCTGTGCCAGCTTGTCTTTCACCTCGTCCCACAGCGCCGCTCGACGCAGTGCCGATTCGACCCGATCGTCAAGCTCGTGGTGCCGCAATTTTTCATAGAGGCGGATCCCAAAAGCGATGTTGTCGTAGATCGACATCGGGAACGGTGTGGGCTTTTGAAACACCATGCCGATCTTTGCCCGCAGAAGGTTGAGATCCCGGCCCGGCGCTAGGATGTTCTCGCCATCGACCAGGACTTCCCCGGTTGCTCGCTGCCCGGGATAGAGTTCGTAAATTCGATTGAGCACGCGAAGCAGGGTCGACTTGCCGCAGCCCGATGGACCGATGAACGCGGTCACGCGCTTATCGTGGAGCGGCAAAGTGATATTCTTCAACGCCTGGAAAGTGCCGTAATAAAAGTCGACCTCGCGGATGAAAACCTTCTGGCGGGAAGCGGGTAACGCTTCCCTCCTGGGCTCTGGTTGTGAAATCGGCATTGCTTGCCGCAAAGCTGCTGGGCTCATTGCTTGAACGTGCTCCAAGAAGCGAGGGCGCGGGCGCCGATGTTGAGGAATAGGACCGCGATTGTAATCAACAACGCCCCGCCCCAGGCGAGCACCTGCCAGTTGGCGTAAGGACTCATCGCGAATTGAAAGATCACGACCGGCAAATTCGCCATCGGCGCGTTCAGATCCGTGCTCCAGAACTGGTTATTGAGCGCCGTGAACAGCAGCGGCGCGGTTTCGCCTGCGATCCGCGCCACCGCCAGCATGACGCCGGTGACCATGCCTTGGATCGCCGCGCGGTAGGAGACCATCACGATCACCTTCCACTTCGGCGAGCCCAGCGCCGCCGCCGCCTCGCGCAGTGAATTCGGAACCAAGTTCAGCATGTCCTCGGTGGTTCGTACGACCACGGGGATCACGATGATCGCAAGTGCCACGGCGCCAGCCCAGGCGGAGAAATGCCCCATGCGGACGACCATCAATTCGTAGACAAAGAGTCCGACGATGATCGACGGCGCGCTCAGCAGGATGTCATTGATGAAGCGGACGATCTCGCCAAACCGGCTGCGGCGGCTGTATTCGGCAAGGAAGGTGCCGGCAAGAATACCCGTCGGAGCTCCGATCGCAGTCGCGATCAAAGTCATCGCGACGCTGCCGAAAATCGCGTTCAACAACCCCCCGGTGCTGCCCGGCGGCGGCGTCATCTGCGTGATTAGCGCCGGCGTGATTGCCGCGATCCCGCTCTGCAGGAGTGTCCACAGCACGAGAACGAGCCATAGAACGCCGAACGCGGTTGCCGCGACCGACAGGGTCATCACCACGCCGTTGCTGATACGGCGGCGGGTGTAGACGTTCACGGCTTAGCCTCCTGCTTGCCGTTGCAGCCGCAGCAACATCAACTTGGCGATTGCCAGAACGAGGAATGTGATGACGAACAGAATAAAGCCGAGCGCGATCAGGGATGACCGATAGAGATCGCCGAAGGCTTCGGTGAATTCGTTCGCCAGCGATGCCGATATCGTGGTTCCCGGCTGTAGGATCGACGCGCTGATACTGTGCGAATTGCCAATGACGAAGGTAACGGCCATCGTCTCGCCGAGCGCTCGGCCGAGCCCGAGCATGATGCCGCCGACGACGCCGATGCGCGTATAGGGTAGAACAACACGCAGAATAACCTCTGTGCGAGTGGCGCCGAGACCGTAGGCGCTCTCTTTCAGCATTGCGGGTACGGTCTCGAATACGTCACGCATGATCGATGATATGAACGGCAGTACCATGACGGCGAGGATAAAGCCGGCGGTCAGCACGCCGATGCCGAACGGCGGGCCGGCAAACAAAGCCCCGATGCCCGGAATGGACCCAAGCGTCTCTATGATTGCCGGCTGGACATACTGCTGGACAAACGGCGCAAATACAAATAGCCCCCAGATGCCATAGATGATGCTAGGGATCGCTGCCAGCAGCTCGATCATTGTGGCGAGCGGCCGTTTCAGCCAAAGCGGGCAGATCTCCGTGATGAACACCGCTACGCCGAATGCCACGGGAATGCCGACGAGCATTGCAATGGCGGAGGTTACCAGCGTGCCGTAGATCGGCGCGAGCGCCCCGAACTTCTGCGTAACCGGGTTCCAGATGTTGCTGACGACAAAGGAAACACCATACGCTCGGAAGGCCGGCAGGGCGCCTTCGATAAGCGCGACGATAACCCCCCCGAGGATCAGCAAGACGAGTAGCGCAAAGAGAAACGTCAACGACCGAAATAGACTGTCGCCAATCGCGCCAGCGCGCCCGCCGCGTATCTTCAGGCGCTGACTAATCGCTGTCTCAGCCGTCACGATGTGTCCTGAAGAAACTTACCCGAGGCGGGGAGGCGTCACCGTTCCGGCCGACAAAGTCACGACGAATGCCCGTCCCAAACCGGCTTGCCATCGGGCGCAACTATCTGCCTCCAGCTGTCCTCGAAGACTGCGACGGCATTCTGCGGCATCGGAACGTAGTCGAGCGATTCGGCCATTTGCGCGCCGTTTTTGTAGGCCCAATCGAAGAACTTTAGAACCGCTTTGGCTTGCTCAGGCTTGTCCTGCTTCTTGTGCATCAAGATGAAGGTCGCGCCGGTGATCGGCCACGTCTCCTTCCCGGGCTGATTGGTGAGGATCAGATAAAAGCCGGGTGCACTCTTCCAATCTGCATTGATCGCGGCGGCCTGGAACACGTTGGTGCCGGGTCCCAACGTTGCGCCATCGTGGTTGACCAGCTTGGTGTATACCAGCTTGTTCTGCAGTGCGTAGGCGTATTCGACATAGCCGATGCCGCCCACCGTCCGAGCCGCCAGCGCCGAGACCCCTTCATTGCCCTTGCCGCCGATCCCGACCGGCCATTCGACCGAGGTCCCCTCGCTGACTTTGTCTTTCCATTCGGGGCTCACCTTTGAGAGGTAGTCGGTGAAGATGAAGGTCGTACCGGAGCCGTCGGAGCGATGCACCACGGCGATCGCGGTGTCGGGCAGTTTCAAGACGGGATTGAGCTTGGCAATGGCGGGGTCATTCCATTTGGTGATCTTGCCCAAATAGATATTGGCGATGGTCGGGCCGTCGAGCGTCATTTGCCCGGCCCCAAGCCCTGGAAGATTCACGACCAACACTTCACCGCCGACAACCGGCGGAAATTGGGTGAGGCCGTTCTTGTCGAGTTCCTCGGGCTTCAAGGGCATGTCCGAGGCGCCGAAATCAACCGTCCTCGCGTTGATTTGTGCGATGCCGCCACCCGACCCGATCGACTGATAATTTAATTTAACGCCAGTCTTCGCGGCATACGCCTCCGCCCATTTCGCATAGATTGGGTAGGGGAAGGTGGCGCCCGCGCCGTTGATGTCCGCCGCATGTGCCCGCAAGCAAATTGCCACGGTCGCGGCTATCCCAAAGAGAGCGATGCGATAAGCGCTCAAGGTCTGCTCCATTGCTAGCGAGGGCCGCCGACCCGAAGGTCAGGTATCTCTTAATGATGCTTTGATTTATTTCTATGAAGTTTTTGTTGCAGTTATATGACAGTTGTGAACGGCCGCGCTCTCAGACTGCGCGGGCAAAAAGACTGTGAAAACCGACCCCGCGCCCGGTGTGCTCTCTATTTCGAGAAAGCCGCGATGGTGATTGAGGATGTGTTTTACGATCGCCAAGCCGAGCCCCGTGCCGCCCATCTCACGCGAGCGCGCCGTGTCGACCCGATAGAAGCGTTCGGTCAACCGAGGCAGCTGCTCACGCGCTATCCCCTCACCCTGATCTCTGACGGATATCGAGACGAAGGGCACAGAGGCGGCGTCACCGCCGGAGCGCCGCCATTTGATATCCCCGCTTACTGTGATCTCGGTTCCGGCATGGCCATATTTGAGCGCGTTGTCGATCAAATTCTGGAACACCTGCGCGAGCTCGTCACGATCGCCGATCACCGCCGGAAATTCGGAAGGTGCCGCGAGTTGGATCCGCATGCCGCGCTCGGCAACGCGCAGCTCCAGGCTCTCCGCGACGTGCCGGAGGAGCGGGCCCAGCTCGACCATAGCTTTCGGCATCACATGCTCGTTGAGCTCGATCCGCGACAGCGAGAGCAGATCCTCGACAAGCCGCGCCATCCGTGATGCCTGTTGGTGCATGATCGCGAGGAACCGCTGCCGGGCTTCCGGATCGTCACGGGCTGGTCCTTGCAACGTTTCGATAAAGCCGACCAGAGTGGCCAGTGGCGTGCGTAGTTCGTGGCTCGCATTGGCGATAAAATCGGCTCGCATCTGCTCGGCCCGCTTCAACTGCGTGATGTCGTGCAAGGCCAACACGGCAACCGCGCCGTTGGGCGCAGGGTGGTCGATGCGGGCAAGGCGGGCCCGCAGCTGACGTTCAACCGGCGCCGTGATCGTAAAGTCGATGATCTGCGTGCTCTGCCCGCTCAGAACCGCATCAGCCGCGGCCAGCAAGGCGGGATTCCGCAGTGCTGTGGCGAGATCGCGCGGCTCCGATAGCGCGCCTACAAAGGCGGCAGCCTGCGCATTAGCCCCGATAATTCTCCGTCGCTCGTCGAGCAGGATTAACGGGTCCGGTGCGGCCGCCAGGACCGCTTCCGCTCCGGTGAGCCGTTCTTGCAGCGAACGCACGCGGGCGCGCCAAAGCCGCATCACTCTGACGATAACCAGCCAAAGCTCCTGCGCGACCGGAGCCAGAGATCGTGCGATTTGCCGCGCGACGTCGTCGGATGCCTTATCCGGGCCGAGGATATCGGCGGCGTCGCGGACCGTGGTCAGACCTGCCACCGTGCGTCCGGTGACGAGCGCGGTCGCGGCGAGAATGGCAGCGCCGGCGATCAATACTGGACGGAGGACGGCGAAGCCCGAGGCGGCGAGTATTCCTAAGCTTATGAGGCTCGGCGCGCTGAGCAATAGCACCACCGCTGCGATACGATAGCTCCTGGAGCCGCGGCGACCGATCATTGCTCCAGCCGCCTCGTCGCTGACCCCTATCTGCGAATCGTGCCCATCAGCCCCCGATCTCAGCGGATCGCGTCGTGCGCCGAAAGGGCCGCCAAGTTGACAAGGTCGGATACCGTCGCGCCCATATTGGCTATTTGCACCGGCTGTGAGAGGCCGAGAAGCAGTGGTCCGACCACCGTCCCGCCGCCGAGGGGCGGGAGCAGCTTTGCGGTAATGTTGGCGCTGTGCAGCTCGGGCATGATCAGCACGTTGGCTGGGCCCTGCAGGCGACAGAATGGATAGACCTGACGCATGTGCCTGTCGTCGAGAGCGACATCGGCGCTCATCTCACCATCATATTCGAAGCTGACACCGCGCTGATCGAGCAATCCCACCGCATCGCGCACGCGTTGGCCGTCCTTCCCCATCGGATTGCCGAAATTCGAATAGGAGAGTAGCGCCACCCGCGGCACCAATCCGAGTTCTTGCGCTTTCGCCGCCGCCTGGATGGCGATATCGGCGAGCTGCGCCGAACTCGGCACCTCATGAACCAGCGTATCGGCGAGCAGAACCGTCCGCTCGCGGGCGAGCAGGATGGTGAGGCCAAAGAGTACGCAGCCGGGCTTTGTCGCCACCACCCGCGAAATCTCGTCGAGAACATCGAAAGAGTTGCGGGTTACCCCCGTTACCATCGCATCCGCGTCGCCGCAGGCGACCATGCAGGCGGCGAAGACGTTGCGATCCTGGTTTACCAAACGCTGGCAATCGCGATGCAGCATCCCCCGACGCTGCTGCCGTGCGTAAAGGAAGTCGGTATAGCGCTTATTGTGCTGCGATAGTCTCGCGTTGTGGATTTCCAGACCTTGCGACGAGGTCAGGCCGATCGCGGACATCGTTGCTTTGATGCGCTCCTCGCGGCCGACCAAGACCGGCGTGCCATACCCGCTTTCGGCAAACTGCAGGGCGGCGCGAATGATCTTTTCTTCCTCGCCTTCAGCAAAGACCACGCGCTTTGGCGCTGCGCGCACATGCTCGAAAATCAATTCGAGGCCCGCCGCCGTGGGGTCGAGGCGGGCCCGCAGGCTCCTCTTGTAAGCACCCATATCGAGGATCGACCGCCGCGCGACACCCGAATCCATCGCTGCCTTGGCAACCGCCGACGGCACGGCCCAGATCAGTCGCGGGTCGAACGGCGCCGGAATAATGTAGTCCGGCCCGTAGAGCAGGCGCTGGCCGGAATAGGCCGCAGCTACCTCATCCGGCACGTCCTCCCGCGCGAGCTCGGCCAACGCTTCGGCCGCGGCGATCTTCATCGCGTCGTTGATTGTTGACGCTCGCACATCGAGGGCGCCGCGAAAGATGTAGGGAAACCCCAAAACGTTGTTGACTTGGTTCGGGTAATCAGACCTCCCGGTGGCGATGATCGCATCTGAGCGGGCAGAGCGGACCTCTTCCGGGGTGATCTCCGGATCGGGGTTGGCCATAGCGAAAATGATCGGCTTGCCGGCCATGGAGCGGACCATCGGCTGATCGACTGCGCCCTTGGCTGAAAGTCCGAAAAAGACGTCGGCGCCTTCGATCGCTTCGGCGAGAGTGCGTGCCTTCGTCTCGACCGCGTGAGCCGATTTCCATTGGTTCATGCCGTCGGTCCGGCCATGGAAGATCACGCCGCGCGTGTCGCACAACGCGACGTTCTCAGAAGGCAGCCCCATCGCCTTCAACAATTCGACGCAAGCGATCGAGGCGGCGCCCGCACCGTTGACGACCATTTTAATGGTTGCGAGCTCACGGCCGGTCAGGTGTAAAGCATTGATCAAACCGGCCGCAGCGATGATGGCCGTCCCGTGTTGATCATCGTGAAACACCGGAATGTCGAGCAGCTCGCGCAACCGCTCTTCGATGATGAAGCACTCCGGCGCTTTGATGTCTTCGAGATTGATGCCGCCGAAAGCCGGATGGAGGAAGCGCACGCAATTGACGAATTCATCGACATCACGGGTGTCGATTTCGAGATCGATCGAGTCGATATCTGCAAAACGTTTGAACAGCGCGCATTTGCCTTCCATCACCGGCTTCGCCGCGAGCGCGCCGAGATCGCCGAGCCCCAAAACCGCGGTGCCGTTCGAGATCACCGCGACGAAATTGCCCTTCGACGTATAGTCAAAAACGCTGCTCGCCTGCCGTTCGATGTGCAGACAGGGAAACGCGACACCTGGCGAATAGGCAAGGGAGAGGTCGCGCTGTGTTGTCAGCGGCTTGGTCGGCGCAATCGAGAGCTTTCCCGGACGCCCGTTGGCGTGGAACTGCAACGCCTCGTCTTCGGTTGCGCGAATAATGCCGGTATCCATCCCGCCAAAAGCTCCTCTTTTGAGCGAGGCCCGGACAGGCTCCATGCTGACCGAGTTCCAGGCCTTATTAAGTCTAAATATCGGGTTTGGCGGCGTCAAAGCCACAGAGCCGGCCTTCAGATTTGTTGACAGTCGGACGGACGCACCTATATTCCGCGCTCTTCGACGGGGTCGCCCCGTCTGGCGCGGCCGTGCGACCTCATGCCGCTTGGCAGCGTGCGGCAGTGGAATTGACGGTGTCATGTTCGCAGTGATCCGGACCGGCGGCAAGCAGTACAAAGTCGTCCAGGACGAAGTCATCTCGGTCGAGAAGCTCGCAGCTGAGCCTGGCGCAACGGTTGAGCTAGCCGAAGTGCTGATGATCGGCGACGGCGCCGACGTGGCGGCCGGCGCGCCGCTGCTCGACGGCGCTTCGGTCAGCGCGACGGTGCTCGAGCAAAAGCGCGCGGACAAGATCATCGTCTTCAAGAAGAAGCGGCGTCACAATTATCGCCGCAAGAAAGGTCATCGTCAGCAGCAAACCGTGTTGCGCATCACAGAAATCAGAGGCGCCGGCGGCCCGCAGCGCGAAGAAGGAGTGGCAAATGGCGCATAAGAAAGCAGGAGGTTCGTCGCGCAACGGACGCGACAGCCGGGGCAGGCGACTCGGCGTCAAGAAGTTCGGCGGCGAGATCGTTATTCCGGGCAACATTATCGTTCGCCAACGCGGCACCAAATTTCATCCCGGTGCGCATGTCGGGATGGGCCGGGATCACACGCTGTTCGCGATTTCGGGAGGTGCAGTCAAGTTCCACACGGGTTTGGCCGGGCGCACCTACGTTTCCGTCGTGCCCGCGGCGCCGGGATCAGCCGAATAGGTTTTTCCTGACGTGCCCGGCAGTCCGAGGGGAGCGGGCCCACCGTTCCCCTTTTTGCTTTGACTCGCAATGCAATTTCTCGATCAGTGCAAGATATACTTGAAGAGCGGCGACGGCGGCCGCGGCGCGGTGAGTTTTCGCCGCGAGAAGTTTATCGAGTTTGGCGGCCCGAATGGCGGCGACGGTGGCAAGGGCGGCGACATCGTCTTTGAGACGGTCGAAAACCTGAACACATTGATCGACTTTCGCTATCGCCAACATTTTCGGGCGCAGGACGGAACACCGGGTGCCCGCGGCGAGCGCACCGGCGCGGACGGCGAGGACCTCGTATTGCGCGTGCCGGTCGGAACCCAGATCATGGACGCCGAAAACCGGGAGGTCCTCGCCGATCTCGCGCGGCCCGACCAGCGGCTCTTGTACCTGAAGGGCGGCGATGGCGGGTTCGGTAATGCGCATTACAAGAGTTCGACCAATCGTGCGCCGCGCCGCGCCGATCCAGGCTGGCCCGGCCGCGAAGCCTGGGTGTGGCTGCGCCTCAAACTGATTGCCGATGTCGGTCTCGTCGGCCTGCCGAATGCCGGGAAATCGACGTTTCTGGCTGCGGCCTCGCGCGCCCGACCGAAGATCGCCGATTATCCTTTCACGACGCTGAAGCCGCAACTCGGCGTCGTTCGGATGGATGAGGAACGGGAGTTCGTAGTGGCCGACCTCCCGGGGTTGATCAAAGGGGCGAGCGAGGGGGCCGGGATCGGAACGCGCTTTTTGGGGCATGTCGAGCGCTGCGCGGTCGTTCTTCATTTGGTTGACGGTACCCTCCAAGATGTCGGCGCCGCTTACCGCACAATCCGGCAGGAGCTCATGAGATACGGCCACGGTCTCGCCGAGAAGCCGGAAATTGTGGGGCTCAACAAGATCGACGCGATTGACGCCGGGGCGGCGAGCGCGAAATGTCGCGAACTCCGCCGGGCGGCCAGGCCGGACGCCAAAATTCTGCCGCTGTCGGGCGCGACCGGCGCCGGAATACCTGAGGTGCTCGAAGCCGTCGCTGTTGCGCTCTCGCCAACGGAACTCGGCCGCGCCGCTTGTGTAACATGACCACTGTTGCTGGATCGCAGGCTTCCAGCCCGCATTGCGGGCGATCCCCTGGACGGCCCGCAGGGCCGGCTGCCCGGGGACGCGATCCGATTACTGCGACGCCGGCCGAAGCGCTGGCTGGCTCACGACGGCTGGTGGTGAAGATCGGCTCGGCCTTACTGGCCGCCGATAGCGGCGAGATTCACCGTGCTTGGCTCGCCGCCCTGGCCGACGACGTTGCGCGCTGCCGCTCGCGCGGGCAGGAAGTGGTCCTGGTATCGTCCGGCGCGATCGCGGTGGGCCGACGGCACCTCGGTCTTTCCGGGCGGCGCCTTCGGCTCGAAGAGCAGCAGGCCGCTGCAGCGACCGGGCAGATCCGCTTGGCACACGCCTACCAGGAGGCGCTCGCCGACCACGGCATCACTGTGGCCCAGATCCTCGTGACCCTCGACGATACCGAAGAGCGCCGCCGTCATCTAAATGCGCGCGCCACCTTTGCACAGCTCCTGGCGCTTGGTGCGGTACCGGTCGTGAACGAAAACGACACGGTGGCGACCGCCGAGATCCGGTTTGGCGACAATGATCGGCTCGCCGCCCGCGTGGCGCAGATGACGAGCGCCGACATGCTCGTGCTGCTGTCCGATGTCGACGGCCTCTACACCGCTGATCCTCGTAGAGACCCGAACGCCAGGCACATTGCGGTGGTGCATGAGATCGGTTCTGATATCGAGGCGATGGCGGGCGAGGCGCCGCTCGGCTACAGCTCGGGTGGGATGGTGACAAAGCTCGCCGCCGCTCGCATTGCGATGAGCGCAGGCTGTCGCATGCTAATCGCCAAGGGCAAGAGCGGAATCCCCATAGCGGGGCCGCTAGCCGCGATCGAGGCCGGCGCACGGGCGACGCTGTTTTTGCCGCGCGGCGAGCCGCGCTCGGCGCGCAAAGCATGGATCGCCGGTGTGGTCAATCCGTCCGGCGCGCTGATTGTCGATGATGGCGCTGTGAGAGCGCTGCGCCGCGGCACGAGCCTGTTGCCGGCGGGGGTGGTGGGTGTGGAGGGCGCCTTCGAGCGCGGCGACGTGGTGATCGTGCGCACTCGTTCCGGCGTCGAAGCCGCGCGCGGCCTGTCGGCCTATTCGAGCACCGATATCGGCCGTATCGCAGGCCACAAGAGTAGTGAAATTGCCGGCATCCTCGGGTACCGTCGCCGCGATGAGATCATTCATCGCGACGATCTGGTGGTGACCGAATCCCGATGACGACCGACACTCTGGCAGGCAGCCGCACCACAACAACCGGACCCGGTCTTGGCGCCGAAATGGCCGAGATCGGGCGTCGCGCCCGGGAGGCCGCTACAGCCTTTGCGCTTGCTTCACCCGAGGCCAAAGTCGCGGCGCTCAATAACGCAGCAACAGCGATACGAACCCGGGCCGGGGAAATCCTCACAGCCAATGCCCGCGACCTCGGCGAAGCCGAGACGCAAGGCATGTCGGCAGCGCTGCGCGACCGGCTGGCGCTCGATCCAAAGCGCGTCGAAGCGATCGCCGCCGGGCTCGAGGCGATCGCCGCGTTGCCCGATCCGGTCGGCCGCGTTCTGGCCGAATGGACGCGTCCCAACGGGCTGTCGATCCAGCGTGTGGCGGTGCCACTTGGCGTCATCGGCATCATTTACGAAAGCCGGCCGAACGTCACTGCCGATGCCGGCGGGCTCGCGCTTAAATCCGGTAACGCTGCAATCCTGCGCGGCGGTTCGGAGAGCTATTATTCATCGCGGGTGCTCGTTGCCGCGTTGGGTGAGGGACTGCGCGCCGCCGGCCTGCCGGAAGCGGCGATCCAACTGGTGCCGACCCGCGACCGGGCTGCGGTGGGATTGATGCTCGCGATGAGCGGCGTCATCGACATTATTGTGCCGCGCGGCGGGCCGTCCTTGATCAACCGAGTCCAGCGTGAGAGCCGCATCCCGGTCATCGCCCATCTCGAGGGGCTGTGTCATACCTATGTCGACGGCGCGGCGGACCCCGAGAAGGCGCGCAAAATCGTGCTCAACGCCAAGATGCGGCGGGTGTCGATCTGTGGCGCCACCGAGACGTTGCTCGTCGACCGGGCGGCCCTAGCACTGCTGCCCGCGATCCTCGCTGATTTGCGCGCCGCCGGCTGCGAGCTGCGCAGCGACCCGGAGGTCCTCGCGATCGAGCCAACCGCGGTCCCGGCCAGCGAAGAGGATTGGTGCACCGAGTATCTCGACGCGATCCTCGCTGTTCGCATCGTCGACGGCGTCGATGGCGCGATCGAGCACATCGCCCGCTATGGCTCGCACCACACTGACGCGATTATCACGGAGGACAAAGCGACCGCAGAGCGCTTCGTGCGCGAGGTCGACAGCGCCATCGTGCTGGTCAACGCATCGACCCAGTTCGCGGATGGTGCCGAGTTCGGCATGGGCGCCGAGATCGGCATCTCGACGCAGCGATTGCCGCCTCGGGGACCGGTGGGCGCCGAGCAGCTGACGACCTACAAGTACGTTGTGCGCGGCAACGGGCAGGTGCGCCCCTGAGCAGCGCCGAGGAGGCATAACCGCGGTGCGGCATCGCCGTATCGGATTGCTGGGCGGCTCCTTCAACCCCGCCCATGGTGGGCATCTGCATATCAGCCGGCTTGCGCTCAAACATCTCGCGCTGGACCAAATTTGGTGGCTCGTCTCACCGCAAAACCCGCTGAAGCCGGCCGGCGGCATGGCGCCCTTTACGACTCGGCTGGAGGGGGCCCGAAAGGTTGCAGCTGGGCATCCGCGCATTGTCGTCAGCGATTTGGAAAACCGCCTCGGGTCGTCGCGTTTTACGGCGGATACGTTGGTTGCGCTGCGCCACCGGTTCCCGCGGCTGCGCTTTGTCTGGCTGATGGGCAGCGACAATCTCCTGCAGATCCGGCACTGGCAGCGCTGGACGGAGATCTTTCATACCGTTCCCGTTGCGGTCTTCGACCGCCCTACCTACTCTTTAAAGGCGCTTTCTGGCCGTGCGGCGAAGCGCTTTGCCGCACTGCGGGTGCCAGCATCCACGGCGCGTGGGCTGGCGGAGATGCAGCCGCCGGCATGGGTGTTTTTCCACACCCCGCTTGATGTGCGCTCGGCGACCCGAATCCGGTCCCACCAGGAGATTACACCTAGTCGAACGGTTAAGGAGCAAAGACCCGCATTGTCCACGATCACCCCCCTCAAACCCCGTTCCCAACAGACCCCGGACCAGCCGGATCTTCTCCAGCTCGTGCTGCAATCTCTCGAAGACGGTAAGGCCGACGAGATCGTCACTATCGATTTGGCCGGCAAGACGACGATCGCCGACCAAATGGTGATCGCGAGCGGTCGCTCGAACCGGCAGGTGCTGGCCTTGACCGAGCGTCTCGAGGAGGCGCTGTCGCGCCGCACCCGCATCTCGATCGAAGGGAAAACGCAGGCCGATTGGGTGCTGATCGACGCGGGCGATGTGATCGTGCACCTGTTTCGACCGGAGATCCGCACCTACTACAATCTCGAGAAGTTGTGGGGCGAATTCCTGCCCGACAGCGAAGCGGTTCTCCAGTAATCGGGAGCGCGCCATCCGCTTTCGTCTGCTCACGATCGGCAAGCTGCGCAGCGGCCCGCTGCGGGAGCTTCAAGCGCTCTATGCCGGCAGAATCTTCCCGCCTCCCGTTATCGTGGAACTGGAAGAGAGGCGCCACCTCCCGGGCACCCTGCTGAAGGGCCGCGAGGCAGAATTGATCCTCGCCGCCCTGCCTGCCGGAATGCTGCTTGTCGCGCTCGACGAGCGCGGCGCCGCTTGGTCGAGCCGGGTCTTCGCCGACCGGATCGCAACTTGGCGCGACCACGGCTGGCCCGAGCTGGCCTTCGCGATCGGGGGCGCCGAGGGGCTGGACGGTGGTGTGCTCGACCGCGCCGATGCGATCGTGTCGCTCGGACCGATGACCTGGCCGCATCTGCTCGTCCGCGGCCTCCTCCTGGAGCAGCTCTATCGCGCCCAGCAGATCCGCGCCGGCCACCCGTATCATCGGGATTGAGTGCGTGAACGCTATCTTGGCGCGGCGGGTTTCGCGTATACAGAAAGACGCCACTGCCGAGGTCGCCAAAAATGAATCCCCAGCCCCGCCCCCGTCCGGTCGTGCTCTGCATACTCGATGGATGGGGCGAGCGGGCGAAAGCCGATGACAATGCGATCGAGACGGCGCGGGCGCCCAACTGGCGTCGGCTCGCCTCCCGCTGGCCGCATGCGCATCTGCAAGCGAGCGAGCATTACGTGGGGCTCCCCGATGGCCAAATGGGGAACTCCGAGGTCGGGCACATGAATATCGGCGCGGGACGGGTCGTCTTGCAGGACTTGCCACGCATCGATGCGGCCGTCGCAGGAGGCGATCTTGCAAGGATGCCGACATTCCGCGATTTTATCGAAAAGCTTAAGGCAAGCGGCGGTACGGCTCATCTGATGGGGCTGATGTCGCCCGGCGGCGTTCATTCGCATCAGAATCATATCGTGGCGTTGGCCCGTCTGCTGGTCGAGCACGGCGTGCCGGCCGCGGTTCACGCCTTTCTCGATGGGCGGGACACGCCGCCGAAATCGGCCGCCGCGTATATGGCGGACTTTCAGAGGGACGTTGCCGGATTGCAGGGTCTGCTGGTCGTCACGGTTTGCGGCCGCTACTACGCGATGGATCGGGACAAGCGCTGGGATCGGGTCGAAAAGGCCTATCGGGCGATCGTTGGCGGCGTCGCCCGGCAGGCCGCAGATCCCGTGAGGGCGATCGAGGCGGCGTATGCCGGCGGCGAAACGGACGAATTTGTCGAGCCGACGGTTATTACCGGCTATCGCGGCATGCACGACGGCGATGGCTTGCTGATCGCCAATTTTCGTGCCGATCGCGTGCGAGAAATCGCGACCGCTCTGCTCGAGCCGGATTTCTCGGGCTTCCCACGCGAGAAAAAGGTCGCCTTCGTTGCGGCGCTGGGGCTTGTCGAATATTCGACCGAGCTCAACCGCTTTCTCAGCGTATTATTCCCCCCCGACAACCTCAAAGACGGTTTTGGCGAGCTAGTATCTCGCGCGGGTCTGACGCAGTTGCGGCTGGCCGAGACCGAGAAATACGCGCACGTCACGTTCTTTTTCAACGGCGGACGCGAGACGGTCTTTCCGGGGGAGGAACGCATCCTGGTGCCGTCGCCCAAGGTCGCAACTTACGACCAGCAACCCGAGATGTCGGCGCCCGAGGTCACCGACAAGGCCGTCGAGGCGGTCAAGAGCGGCCGTTTCGACGTGATCGTCCTCAATTACGCGAATACCGACATGGTGGGGCATACCGGCCGGATCGACGCCGCGATCAGGGCGGTCGAGACCGTCGACACCTGTCTTGGACGGCTGTCCGAGGCGGTCGAGGACGCCGGCGGAACACTCGTCATCACGGCTGACCACGGCAACGCCGAGATGATGCGCGACCCGGAAACCGGCGAGCCGCATACCGCTCATACCCTAAACCCGGTGCCGTTCGTCGTGGTCAATCCGCCGAGGCCTGTTCGCGTTCGAGACGGCCGGTTGTCGGACGTCGCGCCGACCTTGTTGGACCTCCTCGGGCTCCCGCAACCGGCGGCGATGACCGGCCATTCGCTGTTAGTCTCGGCCGAGCAGCGCGCGGCCGACTGACGCTGCCTGTGGCCTGTCTTGAACATCGAGCGTGGCGGCAGCTATCATACGCCAGTTGCCGATCGAGCCGACGGGGCCCGAGACGATGGGGTGAGTGGATGAAACGTTCGGGTCTTTTCGTGATCGTTGGCGCAGCGGCAGTCGTATTCTCACTGCGCCAAGATGTCGGAGCGGCATCGTCCGCGAATTCGGCGGAAACCTATAAGCAGCTCAATCTCTTTGGCGAAGTGTTCGAGCGCGTGCGCGCCGACTATGTTGACGAAGTCAGCGACGATACGTTGATCGAATCGGCGATCAACGGCATGCTGATCTCGCTCGATCCCCACTCGAATTATCTGAACGCGAAAAATTTCAGTGACATGAAGGTGCAGACCCGAGGGGAATTCGGCGGGCTTGGGATCGAGGTGTCGATGGAAAACGGCCTCGTCAAGGTGGTGTCGCCGATCGACGACACGCCCGCCGCAAGGGCTGGGCTGAAGCCTGGAGATTTGATCACCCATCTCGACGGCGAGCCGGTTCAGGGCATGACCCTCCCGGAAGCGGTCGAAAAAATGCGCGGCCCGGTCAACACCGACATCAAATTGACGATTCGGCGTGAGGGCAAGGATCCCTTCGACGTCAAACTGACCCGGGCGACGATCAAGATCCAGTCGGTCCGTTCGCATCTCGAGGGCGACAACATCGCCTATATCCGGATCACGAGCTTCAACGAACAAACCGATGTCGGCCTTAGCAATGCAATGAAGAACCTGAAGCAGCAGTCCGGCAATAAGCTGATCGGGGTGGTCCTCGACCTGCGCAACGACCCGGGCGGCCTGCTCGATCAAGCGGTCGCAGTCGCCAACGCGTTTCTCGACCGAGGCGAGATCGTGTCGACCCGAGGCCGGCGCAGCGAGGATGCGCAGCGCTATAATGCCCGGGCGGGCGGCGACATTACCCACGGGCTGCCCGTCGTCGTACTTATTAATGGCGGCTCCGCCTCGGCCAGTGAAATTGTTGCGGGCGCTTTGCAGGATCACCACCGGGCCGTCCTCCTGGGCACCAGATCCTTCGGCAAAGGCTCGGTGCAAACGATCATCCCGCTCCCGGGGCATGGCGCGATGCGGCTGACGACGGCGCGATACTACACGCCCTCGGGGCGGTCGATCCAAGCCAGGGGGATCGACCCGGATATCGTCGTCGAGGCCGCTAAGATCGAGAAGCCGTCCGAGAAGGGCGAAAAAGCCGTTACAGCCTCTGACCTGAAGAGGGAAGAACCCGGCGATGCCGGGCCTGAGCAGAGCTCGGTCGACCCGGCGATCATCGGCACGCCCGCCGACTATCAGCTTGCCCGGGCCGCCGATATGCTGCGCGGTATCGCTTTGTTCAACGGGCGAGCCATCAACTGAGGTTCTTTGCGTATCGACAGAGGCGCCCAGACATGTCGATGACGCACAACGACGCCGAGCTGAGGCGGTATCGGCCAGGCGTCGGGATTATGCTCCTCAATCGGCGGGGCGAAGTCTTTGTGGGCCGCCGCATTGATATGCCGGTTACACCGGCTTGGCAGATGCCGCAAGGCGGCATCGACCCGGGCGAGACGCCGCGCCAGGCGGCAATGCGCGAGCTCGCGGAGGAGATCGGCACTGGCAAGGTGGAGGTATTGGGCGAGAGCCGGTCCTGGCTGCTCTACGATTTACCCGCTGCGCTCGCGGCCGGGATGTGGGGCGGCCGTTATCGCGGCCAGCGGCAAAAATGGTTTGCGATGCGTTTTACTGGGACTGACGAGGACATCAACCTCGCGACCGCGCATCCCGAATTCGATGCCTGGAAATGGGTCGTGCCCGATGGTCTGCTGAAGATAATCGTCCCATTCAAGCACCAACTGTACATCGACATTCTCGCGGAATTTCGCGAGCATTGCGTCGCGACCTGCGAGCACAAAACCTCTATCGTCTGAACCGCTTGGTCATGCCCGCCGCGACCCTTCCCTCCCCGTTTGCGGAGGACGGTCGCGGACAGGGGCTTGCGCTCAGCGTTTTTTAACCAATCCCCTCAAGATTGAGCCTCCAGCTGGAATCCGCTAGCATAAACAACGTGCCGTTTTTGGAGCCGGCATTGTCTGGGGGATGTTCTTCTTGGCGGCGATAGACTGCAGGTCGTCGCTGCAAGCGAGGTTGTGTGCTTACAAGCATCCCCGCGAAGCAGGGCATACGACGCCCGTTGCCGGTGAGCGCAGTCCTTCTCGCAATTGGCTTATGCGCGCTCGTTGTTGCGCGCGGGGGATTTTGCGAGGAGTTGAATTCTAGCGGCAGTCCAGCGGCCGCCGGCGGCGAGGCCGCGCCTTTAGACAGCCTACCGTTTTCCGGCAACGCCGAACTGAGGGCGCGCCTCGATGCACCAGGAAAAATAGTCGTTGTCGGCGAGCGGTTGCATGTCGGTTTACTGCGTCGCTTCTACACCGCGCATGGGTATCAGACCGTGTGGGGGGACCACAGAGAACAGGCGGAACGCCTAGCCGCAGTCATTCTGCATGCCGCAGATCACGGGCTCGACCCTGGTTTGTTCCATAGCGTCGCGATATCGGCACGTGGTGCCGCATTGCCGCCGGTCGAGCGCGACCTCCTGTTGTCGGACGCATTCCTGTCATATGCCGATGCGCTGGCGCGGGGTGCGATGCCGATCGAAGAGCGCGCCGACGACGAGGATCTGGTGCCAGAGGCCGTCGACGCGGTCGCGGTGCTCGATGCGGCAATGGCCGATCCGGATCCGGCAAAAGTCATTGGCGCGCTTGCTCCTTCGACGCCCGAATACCAGTCGATGCAGCGGGCCTATGCAGAATACCGGATGATCGCGGCCGCTGAGCAATCCGGGGGCAAGCGCGGATCGGCGGCAAAGGCCGCTAATGCGGAGAAGCGGGCGCGGCAGCTCGCGGTCAATCTCGAGCGCCTACGCTGGCTCCCACGTCACATGCTGACGGATCGCGCGGTTGTAAACGCGGCGATAGCGCAGTTTCAGCTTTTCCGTAACGATCGTCCAGTGTTTACGACAAGGGTCGTCGTAGGGGAGCAGGACAAACAGACGCCAGAATTCCAATCGACGATCGACAGCATTCTATTCAATCCTCCGTGGAATATTCCCCGTTCAATCGCACAGCGTGAAATCCTGCCAAAACTTGCCGCGGATCCGGGCTATTTGACCAGCCATCACATGCGGTACCGCAGGAATGGGGGAATCCAGCAAGAAGCGGGACCCTTCAGTGCGCTGGGCCGCCTGAAGTTCGAAATGAACGACCGGTATGACGTGTATCTGCACGATACACCGGACAAATCACTGTTCCAGGCCCTAGCGCGCATGATGAGCCACGGCTGCGTGCGGGTCGAAAACCCCCGCGCGCTTGCCGCATTGCTGCTCGGCGAGCCGGAGGAGGCGATCGACAAGCGAATCGCGTCGGGGCATACGGCGCGGCGGCTGTTGCCGGCGGCAATGCCTATTTTCGTTGTATATCAAACCGCTTACGTCGGATCGGATGGGTTGATTGAGTTCCGCGCCGATCCGTATGAGCGGGATGAGGAGGTTTGGCGCTATCTGACTCATGCGCAACAGTTCCCCATCGTACAAGATTCGGTGGGAAGCCAGCGGAAAGGGTGATTCATAAGCAAAATAACTCAACCTAAGATCACAAACGGCAGCTAAATCGGCGTAAGATTGCTTATTCTCTATTAGTCCCACCTTGTCCATCCTGGTTTCGGATGATATGGCCTCTCCCGGGGAATTTGGGGGAGTAGCCAGTGCAAATGCCTTCTTTGCTGAGCCGCCGCCGACTCCTCGGCGGGGCGATCGCTGTTACTACTGTTGGTCTAGTCCGCCCAACGGCGGCGATTTCTTACGCACCGCGATCGATCTCTCTTTACAACATTCATACCGGCGAATGGCTGCGCACCGTTTATTGGGCTGACGGCCATTACATCCGCGAAGCGGTGAAGGACATCAACTGGATCTTGCGGGATCACCACACGGACGAGATGCGCCCGATCGATGCCGGAGTGCTAGATGTGCTCGACATGTTGCGCGATCGGCTCGATACAAGCGATCCCTTCCTCGTGGTCAGCGGGTACCGATCCCCGCTGACCAATACCCAGATGTATTTGCATCACGAAGGAGCTGCGAAGCACAGCTATCATACAAAAGGTATGGCGGTGGATCTCCGATCGGAGCGGCGCGACTTAACCGAAATACGTGACGCCGCTATCAGCCTGCAGTGCGGTGGCGTCGGTTATTATCCGCGCCCGGCGTTCGTTCATGTCGATTGCGGGCCGATCCGCTACTGGTAGGTTTATCTACCGAGGCCGCCTCTGCGCAATACCTCGACCCGCAGCGGCAGAGGCGACCCTAGCCAGAGGGCAAACCGAGTGTGGTCGGCCACGCTGTCGCCGGTCTGCGGGTGCACGAGAACGTTGAGGCCTTCGCGGTTTAGCATTAGCCACGGAACGAAAGACGGAAAATCCTCGGCCGCGAAGGCTACCTGATACATTGCAACCGGGTGCGGCCCTACCGGTTCGTCGTGCCAGCTCCCAATCCGGGCGCGCGGAAAGCGCTCACCGATCGCTGTCCGAAGCCGCTCGGCGAGCGGGCGCGTCTCCGGAGCATAGTAAAGGTGAGCATGATAGCTTTCGATCGTGGCAGGATCGGCGAATGCCTCAGCCATATTCGTCTCCTTTGCTTGGCGAGCCGCTCTCGGCCGGAGCACGAGATGCGCCGGGTCGCAGGGGGCGTTGCATCAAAACGGTGTCGACCCAATTGCCGAATTTGTAGCCGACCGCGGTTAAGAGGCCGGCCCGCCTGAAGCCGAGCGCTTCATGCAAGCGGATCGACGGACACTGGTCGCTGCCCCCGATGACCGCGACCATCTGCCGATAACCGAGTTCCGAGGAGCGTTCGAGCACAGCGGAGAGAAGGGCTCGCCCAATACCGCGCCGGACCTCGGCGGCATCGATATAGATCGAGTCTTCAAGCGTAAAACGGTATGCCGATCGTGTTCGGTAGAGCGAAGCATAGCAATATCCAATGACGCGCCCTGACTGCTCGGCGACGAGATAAGGGAGTCCTTGCCTCACGATCCGACTGCGTCGCAGCGCGAGTTCCTCGCGCTCGGGCGGAACCTCCTCGAACGATGCCACCCCGTGAAGCACGTGATAGCGGTAAATGGCCGTTATCGCGCCGAGATCGTCCTCGCGCGATGAGCGAATTATCAAGTCGCTTCGAGCGTGTCCCTCAGGTTCGGATGACGCGGATTGGGTTGCCATCGAGGAAAGCGGCGACGTTCTCGACGATCTGCGGATAGGAACTCCGGTAATTCTCCTCCGTGACGTAGCCGATATGCGGCGTCAGAAGGACGTTGGGCGCGCGGCGCAATGGATGATCTACCGGCAGCGGCTCGCGATCGTAGACGTCGAAGGCCGCGTAGCCGAGGTGCCCTGCCGCAAGCGCTTCGATAACCGCACTGGTGTCGACGATTGGTCCTCGCGACGTGTTGACGAGGATCGCGGTCCTCTTCATCAGCGCGATGTCATCCCGGCCAATCAGACCGCGGCTGCGCGGGCTCAGCACGAGGTGCACGGTGAGAATGTCCGACTGCCGCAGCAGCGTCTCTTTGTCGACCCGCTCGACGCCAACGGCCGCCGCGTGTTCGGATGTCAGGTTCTGACTCCAGGCGATCACCTTCATATTGAAGGCAAGGCCGACCCTAGCGACGGCGCCGCCGAGCCTGCCGAGCCCGAGGATGCCCAACGTCTTGCCTTCGATGCGGTTACCGATCCGGGTCTGCCACACACCATCGCGCATCGCGCGGTGGTCTTCGGCGATCCGCCGGGCGGCGCCCAAGATGAGGCCCCAAGTGAGCTCGGCGGTATCCAACCCGCCGCCTTCGGTTCCGCAGACTGTCACGCCGTGGTCGCGCAACGCCGCCAAATCGAATGAGGCGTTGCGCATTCCGGTCGTGATTAGGAGTTTCAGCTTCGGCAGCTGCTCGACAAGGCTGTGCGGGAACGGCGTGCGCTCGCGCATCGCCGCGACCATCTCGGAGTCGGCAAGCGCGCGCACCGCGTCGTCCTCATCGGCGAAAGGTTTACGCTCCACGACAATGTTCACGCGGTCCTTGAGGCGCGACCAGTCCGCCATATCGAGCGCCACGCCTTGATAGTCGTCGAGAATGCTCAGCCGCACCGGCCGCCTCCTTTGTCTGCGGTACCGTTATGACGCCATCGCCTTCTGAAGATTGATATCGAGCTTGTCGAGGAACTGGCTAGTTGTCAGCCACGGGTGGTCGGGACGGATCAGGATCGCCAAATCGCGCGTCATGTCGCCTGCTTCGACTGTCTCGACGCAGACCCGCTCCAGACTCTCGGCGAAGCGCACGACGTCGGGGGTGTCATCGAAGGTGCCGCGATAGCGCAGCCCGCGCGTCCACGCGAAGATCGACGCGATCGGGTTCGTCGAGGTTTCCCTACCCTGCTGGTGCTGGCGGTAGTGGCGGGTTACGGTGCCATGCGCCGCTTCGGTCTCGACCGTCTTGCCGTCGGGCGTCATCAAAACCGAAGTCATCATGCCGAGCGAGCCGAAGCCCTGCGCTAAACTGTCGGATTGCACGTCCCCGTCGTAATTCTTGCACGCCCAAATAAAGCCGCCGTTCCACTTCAATGCCAGCGCGACCATGTCGTCGATCAGCCGGTGCTCGTAAGTCAGATTGCGCCTTTTGAATTCTGCGGCGAACTCGTTCTCGAACACCTCCTGGAAGAGGTCTTTAAAGCGGCCGTCATAGGCTTTGAGGATCGTGTTTTTGGTCGAGAGATAGAGCGGCCACCCGCGTTGCAGAGCAAAATTGAAGCATGAACGCGCGAAGCCTTTGATCGACTCGTCGAGGTTGTACATCCCCATTGCGACGCCGCCGTCGGGAAAATCGAACACCTTGCGCGTGACGGGCTCACCGCCGCCTTTCGGCGTGAAAGTCATCGTCAAGGCGCCGGCTCCCGGAACGACGAAGTCGGTCGCGGCATATTGATCGGCATAAGCGTGGCGGCCGATCACGATCGGCTGCGTCCAGTTAGGCACCACGCGCGGCACGTTTTGACAGACGATCGGCTCGCGGAAGATCGTGCCGCCAATGATGTTGCGCAGCGTGCCGTTCGGCGATTTGTACATGCGCTTCAAGTTGAATTCCTTGACGCGCGCCTCGTCCGGCGTGATGCCGGCGCATTTTATGCCGACGTGATAACGCTTGATCGCCTCGGCCGCATCGACGGTGACCTGGTCGTCCGTCCTGTCGCGCTCTTCGATCCCGAGATCGTAGTATTTCAGCTCGATGTCGAGATAGGGCAAGATCAGCTTGTTCTTGATAAAGCTCCACATGATCCGCGCCATCTCGTCGCCATCGAGCTCGACGACGGGTTGCGCCAGCTTGATCTTTGCCATGAATTGCGTCCTCGTATGCCGCTGTCGGGCGTGCCGGGCAAGTTTTTCGATCGAGCGAAAATAGAGAGCGGGCCAGAGCGAGGCAAGTCGCAGGCAGGTCCAACCAATAGCTTCTTCGTCGCGATTTAAAAGACCTTCACGTTGATGTCGCACCCCGGTGCCGGCGCAGCCATAAGGGCCGCTATCAGAGCGGCGATGGTTGGAACGCGCTGCAGTAGGTCATGCGTCTGCGGCCGAGCAAAACCTTCGGCCACGATGTGATCCAGGAGGGCAAGGAGCAGTTTCCAATAGCCGCCGGTATCGATGAGGAAAATGGGCTTGGTGTGGAGGTTGAGTTGCTTCCAGCTGAGTATCTCGAACGTCTCGTCGAGAGTTCCTATGCCGCCCGGCAAAATCGCGAAAGCGTCTGCGCGCTCGGCCATTACGCGTTTTCGCTCGTGCATGCTGTCGACAACGACCAATTCGGTGGCCCCCAAATGAGCCAGTTCGGCATCCCGCAACCGTGCTGGAATGATCCCGATCACCTCTCCTCCACCCGCCAGGACCGCGTCGGCGAGCAGACCCATGAGCCCGACCCGCCCGCCGCCGTAAACTAATCCGATTCCGGCCGCGGCAAGGCGGGTTCCCAGTTCTATCGCGGCCTTCCGGTATTTTTCGTCGAACCCTCCGGCGGACCCGCAATAAACGCATAGTCGTCGAATATTTCGCATTTTCCCTCATTTGGATTTCGGCGGCGCGATATCACAGCAGGCCGCATACGTGGGGAAGATTGCACGCCTGCTCGGCGGGGCCTACACTTGGTTCCGACAATTTGACGGGCATCGCAAAGATGACGCGGCACGGCGTTCTGGTCGCTTCGGCAGTGGCGTTCCTGTTGCTCGTTGCCTCCGCCGCCTTGGTACTAAGGCAGGGCAGTTACCACCAGGGCCGAGACGCGAATCTCCAATCGGCGGCGATCTCGCCGGATGGCGGTAATGCTGCGCCGCAAGAGCCCGTCAAGCCGAACCCCGCGCCGCAGCCGACCGCAACTCCGCCAAGCTTCGACATCGTCAAAGTTGGCCCTAACGGATCCGCCGTGATTGCCGGGCGCGCCGAACCGGACAGCAAAGTCACCGTTAAGGATGGCGACAGGGTGATCGGAGAGGTGACCGCCGACGCACGCGGCGAGTGGGTGCTTGTTCCCGAGAAGCCCATTCCTCCCGGTGACCGGTTGCTCTCGCTCGAAGCCTCGAATCCACGCGGAGGGGCGTCGGTCACGTCCAACGAAACGGTAGCTCTCTCGATCCCGCCATCCGGTACGGACGGCAAGGGCGAAACCGCGCTCGCAGTCGTTCTGCCGCGTGATGGCGGAGGTCCTGCGAGGGTGCTGCAACGTCCCGACAGCGGCGCCTCGGCTGCTGCGGCCGGCAAGTTCGGCACCCTTTCGATGGACACGGTCGAATATGATGCGCAAGGGCGGGTTGCCCTGTCGGGCCGCGCAGCCCCGAACGCGACCCTGCAAATTTATCTCGGCAACGAGCCTCTCGCGACGGCGACGGCGGACAGCGCAGGGAGGTGGACGGCGAAATCCGCCAAATCCGTTGGTAATCTCCCCCTCGAGTTGCGCGTTGACCAGCTGGCTGAGGACGGGCGGGTCGCGCAGCGGCTGGCCTTCCCACTGGCGCAGCCGGCTGCGTCACAGCTGGGGCCGGGCCAGGATTACATCGTGCAGCCCGGGAACAGCCTATGGCAGATCGCGCGCCGCACCTATGGCGCCGGCACACGTTATCTGATCATCTACTCGGCTAATCTCGCCCAAATCAAGGACCCGGAGCGGATCTATCCCGGGCAGGTCTTCAAGCTCCCCAAATCTTGACCGAGCCTTACTTGAGTGCCTCGGCGCCGGCCTGCGCCACCTGACCATCCTGCTGCGCCGTCCCGCCGCTGGCGCCGATCGCACCGACGAGTTTGCCGCCCGAGATGATCGGCACGCCGCCTTCGAGCGGCAGCGCTCCGTGTATCGCGAGGATCGCCGTACGCCCGCCGGCGAGGGCGTCTTCGAACGCTTTGCTCGGCCGGCGGAAGAGCGCAGCGGAGCGGGCCTTTTCGAGCGCGATCTCGACCGAACCGAGCTGCGTGTTGTCCATGCGCTCGAAATAAATGAGGAAGCCGCCGTGATCGACGATAGCGATCGCATCCGGCGCCGATCCGACCTTCGCCACCTCGCTGACGGCCGCAGCAGCAGCTTTTTTGGCTTGTTCGAGACTGATGGGCGCGCCGTAAGGCGGTGGCGACGGCGCCTGGGCGGCAGCTGCGCCGGCGTATCCCAGCGCGGCCAGCGTGAAAAACATGAGGATATACTTCCTCGGCATTGCTTACCCTCCCAATGGTGACCTTTCGGTTCTTCCTTAAAGCGGATCCCAGGAAAAGACATCGCCCGAGCGGTCAAGGGGCGCGAAAGAGGATTTGAGCGCCGGCAATGCGTACTCGGCGATCGCCTCCGGGGTCCAGCCCTCGGTTCGCTGCAGGCTGCGGATCGGTCGCGGTGAGCTGAACAAATAGATCTCGTTCATCCGCGTCCCGAAGACCTGGCCGGTGACGTCCCGCGCCGCGTCAGAGGCGAGGAACACCGCCATCGGCGCGTTTTTGTCGGGCGTCATCTGCTGCAATTTCGCAACCCGCGCCCGCTCCTCCTCAGTGCGCGCCGGGATCGATTGGGTCATGCGGCTCCATGCCCAAGGAGACAGGCAGTTCGACCGCACGTTGAACCGCTTCATGTCGATCGCTATAGCCTTCGAGAGGGCGGTAATGCCGAGTTTTGCCGAGGAATAGTTCGCCTGCCCCATATTGCCGATCAGCCCGGAGGTGCTGGTGATATGCACAAACGCGCCGTTCTCCTGCTTACGGAACTGATCAGCGGCGGCGCGGCTCACAAAAAAGCTGCCGTTCAGATGCACTGAGATCACCGTCAGCCAGTCCTCTGGCGTCATCCGGTGGAAGATCTGGTCGCGCAAGACACCGGCATTGTTGACCACGACGTCGAGCCCGCCGAAATGGTCGAGGGCGGCCTCAACGATCTTTTGCGCCGAACTCCATTCGGCGACGGAATCGGTGCTTATCGCCGCTGCTCCGCCGCTCTGTTCGATGAGCCGCTTGGTCTCTTCGGCCGGGGTCACCGATCGGCCTTCGCCAGAGAGCGAGGCGCCGATGTCGTTGATGAGCACCTTGGCGCCGGCCCGCGCCATTGTGATCGCGATCTCCCGTCCGATGCCGCCACCGGCGCCGGTAACGACGGCGACCTTGCCCTCCAACATGCCCGTCATGCGCGCCCTCCTCTGTTGCGCCTCGATCAAACGATGAAGTCTGCGGCCGGTCAACTCGGTTGAATTTGGACCGTCATGGGCGGCGCCATGCCTTTCGAAAGGGGAGGGAGGCGTGATTGTGATCAGCCTCCGCGCTGTAGAGCGCCGATGTCTGAATGCCGCTGGCGTCCCGCCGCAATACCGGGGCAAACTGTTCTCGCATCGCAACCGAGATAAAGAGGAATTCGCCCGATGCCCGAGACGCCAACTTTCGGCCGCTATGCCGAGATCCCGTATGAGCAAATGACGCCGGAGCAGCAGGACGCCTACCGATCCTTGATCGAGACGCGCGGCCGGCTGCCGGGGCCGAACAAGATCTGGGTGCACAATCCAAAACTGGCGAAGGCGGCCGGGCCGCTCGGCACCTATTTCCGCACCGGCTACTCGCTCAGCGAACGCGAGCGCGAGATTGCGGTCTGCGTGATCTGCAGCAAGTGGCATTCGATCTACCCGACCAATGCGCACGAGCGCGCCGGCAAGGCGGCCGGACTGCCGGCCGACAAGGTCGAGGCACTGATCTGCGGGCTTCCGACGTCGTTCTCCGACCCGCGCGAGCAGGTTGTCTACGAAATGGCGACAACGCTGGCCAACAGCCGCTGGGCGCCGAAAGGCCTTTATGACCGCGCTGTACAGCAGCTCGGCCATATCGGGGTCACCGACGTGATCTGTCTGATGGGCTATTACTCGATGGTGTCGATGACCCTGGCCTTTTACGACGTGCCCGCCGGCGCCGAAGGCATGCTGCGCTGAGTCGCGGCGATGTCAGACGTTTTCGCAAGGAGGTAAACGCATGCTGATCGTCGACGCACAAGTTCACATCTGGTCGGCCGGTCCGCCGACCAACCGGGCGCACCGTCAAGTCAATTCCTATACCGCGGAAGAATGCATCCGCGACATGGACGGGGCCGCCGTCAATGCGTGCTTACTGCATCCGCCGGGCTGGGACCCGAACGCCGGCAAGATATCGGAGGCGGCTGCCGCCAAATATCCCAACCGCTTCGGTATTCTCGGAAACTTCGCGCTCGACAAGCCGGAAAACCGTTCGCTGATCGACACCTGGAAGCAACGGCCGGGGATGCTGGGCTTGCGCTATGCGTTTACGCAGCCCCACCAGGCCAATTGGATGACGGACGGCACGATGGACTGGCTGTGGCCGGCAGCCGAGAAGGCGGGGATACCAATCGCGTTGATGGCGTCGAACTATCTGCCGCAGGTCGGACATATCGCCGAGCGGCATCCGGGTCTGAAGCTGATCATCGACCATTACGCGCGAGTTCGCGACGCCACGGACGATGCCGCACACGGCAACCAGCCGGCGCTTCTCGCGCTCGCCAAGTACCCCAACGTTGCCGTCAAATGCACCGGAGCGCCCGGCAACTCGAGCCAGCCCTACCCATATCGCAACATCCACAAATACACGCAGCAGATCATCGAGACCTTCGGGCCGCACCGCAGCTTCTGGGGCACGGACATCACCCGCATGCCATGTTCTTGGCGTCAATGCGTGACGATGTTCGCCGAAGAGATGCCGTGGCTCAAAGGCCGCGACCTCGAGCTCGTGATGGGCCGCGCGGTCTGCGACTGGCTCGGCTGGAACCTACAGGAGTAGTCGCCTGTTGCCCCCCACCCTAACCCTCTCCCCGCCTTTGCGGGGCGAGGGAATCCACCACCCTCTCCCCGCTTGCGGGGAGAGGGCCGGGGTGAGGGGCCTCGCCCTGGCGGCTTTTTTGCTCGTCGGCCCCGCTCCCGCATTCGCCTGGGCAGATGAGGCAGCGCTTGATGCGCTCGTGCGCGCCTATCCCGAGCAACTCGCCGGCTATGATTCGAGCTATCTCATCTGGCGAGACGGTACGCGGATGCCGCTGTCGGACCGGCAGCCCGACAAGAGCTTCGAGGAAATGCTGCGGCACGGATCGATCCTCGACCAGGTCCGCCTACCTTATCCGGCCGGTGCCGGTGCCGCGTCGCGAGGCGACCCGGGTCGGGTTCGCAACCGTGCTTTCTTCGACAAGATGTACGGCGACTGCTGGAGAGGCGAAGTCGCTCCGCGGCTCGTGCCGGTCGCCTGGCTGCCGCAGAGCTGGGGCCATATCATTCGGGTCACCTCAGTCAATGGTGTGGCGGCGCGCCTTGCCGAAGTTTCGGCGGAACTGGATACGCTGCCTGCGGCGGTGCAGCATTTTGTCTACCCACCGGCCGGAACCTACAACTGTCGGACGGTTGTCGATACCGGGGAACCGAGCATGCACTCCTGGGGTGCCGCGATCGACATCAATCCCGCCTATGCCGATTACTGGCTCCGGCCTCGCGGTAGGGCCACAAACACGATACCGGCAGAGATCGTCGACATTTTCGAGCGGCACGGCTTTATCTGGGGCGGGAAGTGGTGGCATTACGACACGATGCACTTCGAATACCGCCCGGAACAGCTGAAGCTTTCGCCGTTGCATTATTCGTCGAGAGAGCCATGAGTAGCTTGGATCCCATTCCCTATACCGATGCGAAGCTTCGCTCGATCCTGCAGCGAGTGAAGACGATAGCGATGGTCGGTGCTTCATCGAATTGGAACCGGCCGAGCTATTTCGTGATGAAATACCTGCAGGGTAAAGGCTACCGCGTGATCCCGGTCAATCCCGGCGTTGCGGGTCAGGAGCTGCTCGGTGAGGAGGTCTATGCGTCGCTGCGGGACATTCCCGAGCGGGTCGACATGGTCGATATCTTCCGCCCGGCGCGCGATGCCCCCGCCGTCGTCGAGGACGCGATTGCGATCGGCGCAAAGGTGGTGTGGATGCAGCTCGGCATTCGCAACGACGCGGCGGCGGGAATGGCGGAGAAGGCTGGCATCGAAGTCGTGATGAACCGCTGTCCGAAGATCGAGTTTGGGCGCCTCGGCGGCGAGCTCTCATGGAGCGGCGTCAACAGCGGCATTATCCGCAACCGGCCGCCCGAGCCGCCGATCATGAAACCCGGCCGGCAGCGCTGCGCGCCCTCGCACAATGTGACCTACGGGTTCGAGACCCGCGCGATCCATGCCGGCGCTGCACCCGACCCGGTGACCGGCGCGCGCTCAACGCCGATCTATCAAACCACCTCCTATGTGTTCGATGACGTCGACCACGCCGCTTCGCTCTTCAACCTGCACAATTTCGGCTACATCTATTCGCGTCTGACGAACCCGACAGTCGCGGTGCTCGAGGAGCGGGTGGCCAGCCTCGAAGCCGGCCGCGCCGCGCTCGCCGCCGCCTCGGGTCATGCCGCGCAATTCCTGATTTTCTTTACATTGATGGAACCGGGAGACGAGTTCATCGCCTCGCGAAATCTCTACGGTGGCTCGCTGACGCAGTTCGGGCTGTCGTTCAAAAAGCTCGGCTGGAAATGCCATTTCGTCGACCCGAGCGAGCCGGAGAATTTCCGCAAGGCGCTGACCCCCCGGACCAAGGCCATTTTCCTCGAGAACCTCGCCAATCCCGGCGGCATTGTTGTCGATCTCGAGCGAGTGGCGGCGATCGCGCATGAGGCCGGGATCCCGCTCGTCGTCGACAACACTTTGGCGACCCCGTATCTTTGTCGGCCGTTTGAATGGGGCGCCGACCTCATCTGCCATTCGACGACCAAATTCCTCAGCGGCCATGGTCATGCGCTGGGCGGTATCGTCGTCGAATCCGGCCGGTTCGACTGGGCGCAAAGCGACCGCTTCCCGTCCTTGACGGATCCCGAGCCCGCCTATCACGGGCTCAAATTCTACGAGAATTTCGGCGATTTCGCGTTCACGACCAAGGCGCGCGCGGTGGCGTTGCGCGATTTCGGGCCGACGCTCTCGCCGATGAATGCGTTCTTGACCCTAACCGGCATCGAAACCCTCCATTTGCGCATGGAGCGCCACGTCGAAAATGCCCGGAAGGTGGCGGAGTTCCTCTCCGGCCATCGGCAGGTCGCTTGGGTCTCCTATGCCGGGCTGAAGGACAATCCCTACCACGACCTCGCCAAGAAATACCTACCGAAGGGGGCCGGAGCGGTGTTCACTTTCGGTGTGAAGGGCGGTTACGAGGCCGGGACCAAGCTGGTGGAAAACGTGCGCCTCTTCTCGCATCTCGCCAATATCGGCGATACCCGCAGCCTGATCCTGCACCCAGCCTCGACGACACATCGCCAGCTGAGCGACGAACAGCGTCTGGCGGCGGGCGCCGGCCCCGACGTAATCCGCCTCTCGATCGGCCTCGAAAGCGCCGACGATCTGATCCGCGACCTCGACGAGGCGCTCGCGGCGGGTGCCGGGTAGGCATGCGAGGATTGAGTTTGCCCGTCTGCGCGCCTATATCTTCGAACGTCGGGCAACCGACTATGGCGATAAACGGCTTACGAAATAAGCGTTGCGGACCCGGGGGCAGTACCCGGCGCCTCCACCAGTTTCCCGCCGGCGGCACCGGCCTCTTGCGGGGGCGAACTAGGCTCGACGCGCGTGGTAAAGGTAAGATCCGTCGCCCGGTATGATACCGCCGTTATCGGGTCAGAACTTAGCTGCGAACGACAACTTCGCACAGGAGGCGCTTGCGGCCTAACCCCTCGCGGGGTGAAAGCCTTGAGCAACTCGCGGTTCGAGGGGCACCGGGCAACAGAAGCCCCTCACTCGCCTGTCGACGATCCGCCTGCGTGACCAACGAGCCGCCGAGAATGGCCCACAATCTCTTCGACTACCCGAAAATGGTCGAGACCGCCTTGCGGGGCGTCGTGCGCGAAGCGCTGGCCCGCGCCGCGCGTGAAGGGTTGCCGGGCGACCATCACTTCTATGTCACGTTCCACACCCGCGCGCCGGGCGCGATCGTACCCAAATACCTGCTCGCGAAGTATCCCGACGAGATGACGATTGTGCTGCAGCACCAATTCCGGGCGCTCGAAGTCGGAGACGACGCCTTTTCCGTCAACTTGAGTTTTTCGAGCCGGTCGGAGCGGCTGACTATCCCGTTTGCCGCGGTCACCACCTTTGCCGATCCTTCGGTTAATTTCGGGCTGCAGTTCGAAGCTCAACCGGCAAAGCCGGCCAAAGCCGAAGAAGGGGCCCCGCCGGCGCAACTCCCTGGGCCTGCGCCTGTGGAGCCGGAGCGGCCGGCGGCCGAGATCGTGACCCTCGACAAATTCCGCAAACGCTAGGTCGGCGCGGCTCGCTTGACGCGGGCACCGAAACGACGATTCTGCGCAAAATTGTATCGCGGAGCGACGCATGAGCGATGCCGCTTATCACGAACTGTTCCCGCTTGGGCCTGATGATGCGCCTTATCGAAAGCTTACGGCGGATTTCGTCGCGGCCGGGATGTTCGAGGGCCAGCGCATTGTCAAGGTCGATCCGGCAGCCCTGACGCTGCTCGCGCACGATGCTTTCGTCGACTGTCAACACCTGCTGCGCCCCGGCCATTTGGCCCAGCTGCGCGCTATTCTCGATGACCCGGAAGCCTCGGCGAACGACAAATTCGTTGCCTTCGACCTCCTGAAGAACGCCAACATCGCCGCTGGCAAGGTCTTGCCAATGTGCCAGGATACTGGCACCGCGATCGTCATGGGCAAGAAGGGGCAGCAGGTATGGACCGGGGCTGACGACGAAGCGGCATTGTCGGCCGGCATCCGACGCACCTATACCGAAACCAATCTGCGATACAGCCAGGTGGCGCCGCTGTCGATGTATGAGGAGGTAAACACCGGCGACAACCTGCCGGCGCAAATCGACCTCTATACCGCGCCCGGGGACCAGTACAAATTCTTGTTTATCGCCAAAGGTGGCGGCTCGGCCAACAAGAGTTTTCTCTATCAGCAGACCAAGGCGGTTCTGAACCCGAAATCATTGCTCAAATTTCTCGATGAAAAGATCCGAACTCTCGGCACCGCAGCCTGCCCGCCCTATCATCTCGCAATCGTCGTTGGCGGCACCTCGGCCGAGATGAACTTGAAGACCGTCAAACTTGCCAGCTGCCGGTTTCTCGACAATCTGCCGCGTGAAGGCAACCGCTACGGTCAAGCCTACCGCGATCGCGGCTTCGAAGAGGAAGTGCTCCAACTGACCCGCGGGCTTGGGATCGGCGCGCAGTTCGGCGGCAAATATTTCTGCCACGATGTGCGCGTGATCCGGCTGCCTCGCCATGGAGCAAGCCTGCCGATCGGCATCGGCGTCTCCTGCTCGGCCGACCGCCAGATTCTGGGCAAAATTACCGCCGAAGGGGTATTTCTCGAAGAACTCGAAACCAACCCGGCGCGCTTTCTGCCGGATGTCGATGCGGCGAGCCTTGGAGGCGACGTCGTGCCGGTTGATCTCGCGCGGCCGATGGCGGAGGTCCGCCGCACCCTCTCGCAATACCCGATCAGGACCCGGCTCAGTCTGACCGGCCCGCTGATCGTCGCCCGCGATATCGCGCACGCCAAATTGCAGGAGCGGCTCGATCGCGGTGAAGGCCTCCCCGACTACATCAAAAACCATCCGATCTATTATGCGGGACCAGCCAAGACGCCGGAGGGATATGCCTCGGGCTCGTTCGGGCCGACGACTGCCGGCCGCATGGACAGCTATGTCGACGCATTCATGGCGGCTGGCGGCAGCTATGTCACGCTCGCCAAAGGCAACCGCGGCGCAGAGGTTCGTGCGGCCTGCGGCAAGCACGGCGGCTTCTATCTCGGCTCGATCGGCGGCCCGGCGGCGCGTCTCGCCCAGGATTGCATCCGCAAGGTCGAGGTCGTCGAATATCCCGAACTGGGAATGGAAGCGATCTGGCGGATCGAGGTCGTCGATTTCCCGGCTTTCATCGTGATCGACGATAAGGGCAACGACTTCTTCGCCGCGTTGGCGTGACGGCGCCGCTTGGGCCAATGTTCGCCATTCAAACACCTGCTGGGGGCTCCAGCGGCGGCGAGTGCGGGACCTTCTGATTGGTGCAAGACGGCGGCCTGGAAGAGCTCCTGCGGGGCGAAAAAGGAGCCTGGGATGCCTTTGTGCGGCGCTATGCCGGGCTGGTCGTCGCTGCCGTGCGCGGTGTCGCACGCGAGGCTGTGGACGTCGAAGATCTGGCGCAGGAGGTCTTCTTGCGCTTATGTAAGGACAATTTCCGGCTGTTGCGCAGTTTCGACCCCGCCAGAGCGGGCCTCTCGACCTGGATCACGATCGTCGCGCGCAGCACCGCGCGCGACGCAATGCGCCGCCACCGGCCCATCTCGGTGCCAATTGACGCGGTACCGGAAGGCCGGCTCGCCATCGACCCGGTCGAACCGGTCCGTAAGCTCAAATTGCCTGAGGCCCTGCTGTCGCCGCGGCAACGGGAAATTTTAACGATGTTATACGATCGTGAGATGGAGGTTTTCGAGGTCGCGACCGCGTTGGGGATCGACCCGCAGACCGTGCGCAGCGCTCACCACAAGGCCATGATCAAGTTGCGCGCCTACTTCAAGTCCGAAGTCGAATGAAGGCGAGTTGGCGGGGATGTTCGTCCTTGTGGTTGCGTAATGACGGGAGGAAAAAATTGCAATGACGCGAAACGACAAGGTACCAAAGGCGCGGCGGGACATGGAAACGGACCGCCGGCTATGGCGGCGGTCTCGTCTGATCGATGCACCCGAGGACGAGGCGGGGCGCCTTCTCGATCTTGCTGCGTTTGCCGACGGCTTACTCGACGACGATGAACACGCGCGCATCGCCGCTTTGCTTGCCGCGGACCCGGACGCTGCGGCGGATGTCGAGACGGCGCGCACTTCTGTCCGCTGCGATCAGACCTCAGCTGAGCTGGAACGCGTCATCGCCCGGGCCTGCGCCATAGTGCCCGATACCGCTCCGCCGCGCGGTCAGGTGGTATCGTTCGTGCCTAATCGACGTCCTTCTTTCGTCCCGTATTTTGCGCAATGGGGAAGTATTGCCGCCGCGATCCTGGTGGCAGGCTGGCTCGGTTTTTCGATGGGCAGCGATACTTCACTTGCGCTCACCAGTTCGGGTCAATCCAGTGACGCGGTTTTTCCCGAATTATTCGACCAAGCAAGCGGCTTTCTGCGCGATCTCGGCGAGGGCCTGCGGACGTGACGGTCGCCTCGTTGGCAGCACGCGCCGGCGTGCGACCATATCTGTTGTGGCTGGTGTTAACCTTATCTCTCGCTCTTAACTTGTGTTTTGTCGGGGGCGCCCTATGGATTCGCTTTCATGGGCCGCCCATCCCGATTAATGCCGAGGAGCGGCTAGAACGGATTGGTGCGCAGCTCGGGCTCGACGCGCAGCAGAAGAAGGCGTTTGAGGAGTATTCGCGGGCCGTGCGAACGCGCGTGCAAATGATGCACAAGGCGGTTGATCCGTTGACCAGCAACGCATGGGCTGAGGTCGGCAAACCCGACGCGGACGAGGCAATGGTCGTGCAGCTATTCGACGAAGCCAATCAAACCCGCCGCAGCTACATGCGCGAATTGGCGCCGACCACGCTCGCATTTCTCGCGAAATTGTCCCCCCCGCAGCGGGCGAAATTCGTCGAGCTAATCCAGCAGCGGCCCTGGGAAAAGCATCACTAGCCGGGCTCGCTCTGGCGGTCGGTCGAGTGACAGCCGTCACTTCGCCCAATGCTTTGCTGGAGAACCTATCATGGCCAAGAATTTAGCAGCCGCGCACCATTCCCGCCGCGATCTGCTCCTCAGCGCCGCGACTGCAGCGGCAGCGCTCGGCCTTGGGGCATTGCCGGCGGGCGTGCTTGCACAGCCTCCAGGAGGCGAGCCGCTCAAAATCGGCATCATCGGCGCCGGGCGGGAAGGGAGTGCGCTCGGCACCCTGCTGGTCGAGGCCGGCCGCCCCGTGATGTTTTCTTCACGTCACCCCGACAACTTGAAAGAACTCGTCAAGCGCCTCGGCCAACTCGCCAGCGCCGGCGCCGTCACGCAAGCGATCGATTTTGGCGATGTCGTGATAATCGTCGTGCCCTACACCGCGATGCGGGAGATCGGCGCCGAGCACGCAAGCGCGCTCGCGAAAAAGGCAGCGGTCATCGACGTCAGTAACTCGATCGCGCGCCGCGATGGCGACGAGATCGTCAAATGGGTCGATGAGCAAGGCGGCGCCGGCCTAGCAACGGCGAAATTGTTGCCCGGCGCACATGTCGTGCGTGCCTTCAACGCGATCAGCAATGCCAAGCTGGGAGAGGACGCGCACCGCGCGGGCGAGCCGGTCGGTGTGCCGATTGCCGGCGACGATCCGCCGGCGATCGCGATCGCATCCGACCTCATTCGGCAGATGGGCTTCGAACCGGTGCTCGTCGGGGGGCTTGCGATGGGGAAATATCTGGTGCCGGGAACCGCGCTTGGCGGCGAGCACACTCCCGCGGAAATCCGCCAGATTGTCGCCAGCCTCCACTGAGCCGCACTTGCTTGATCACAGCCGCGCCAACCATGCCGCGGCAAGCCGCTTAACACGCATCCGCTGCTTCCTCTGCCGGTTCGTCGAGGTCAAGCCCGAGGAGACGGCAGTCGTTGCTTGGTGTTGGCTCTATATTTTCGCAGTCCTATCGTCCTACTACATCATGCGCCCGATCCGCGACCAAGCGGGGATCGCCGGGGGGGTCAACAATCTGCAATGGCTGTTTCTCGGCACGCTGGCCGGAATGCTCCTGCTCAACATCCCCTTTGCTTACCTGGTAAAGAGGCTGCCGCGCAGCCGCTTCATTCCGATCACGTACCGCTTCTTCATCGGCAATATCGTTCTGTTTGCAGTGGCGTTTCGCTGGTCCGATCCGCAACAAACCATCTGGGTCGGCCGGGTGTTCTTCGTCTGGGTCTCGGTGTTCAACTTATTCGTCGTCTCGGTGTTCTGGCAGCTTAACGTCGATCTGTTCAGCCCGGAGCAGGGCAAGCGGCTGTTCGGCTTGATTGCGGCTGGAGCAACGATTGGTGCGATCGTCGGCTCGAGCCTCACCGCTTCCTTGGCGCGCTACGTTTCGCCCATTTTCCTGCTGCTCGGAGCGGCGGTTCTGCTGGAGCTCGCTGTTTTCAGCGTCGGTCGCCTTTCCCGCCTGTCGCCGCGATTGCACCACAAGCCCTCAGACGATGAGGCCGAGGCGCCGATCGGCGGCAGCGCACTCGCCGGGATCACGCACGCCTTCCGCTCGGGTTATCTCGTCAACGTCAGCTTTTTTTTGCTGCTATTTGCGATTACCTCGACGTTTCTTTATTTTCAACAAGCCGGGATCGTCAGCCGAAGCTTTAGCGACCGCGGGACGCAAACCGCGTTTTTTGCAACCGTCGACTTACTGGTGAACATCTTGACGCTCGCCGTCCAGCTCTTTCTGACCGGACGCATTGTCTTGATGTTCGGTGTGGCGCTGGCGTTGGGTGTGCTTCCGGCGTTGACAATCGTTGGGTTCGGCGCGCTTGCCCTCATGCCGACGATCATGGCGGTGGCGGTCTTTCAATTGTTGCGCCGCGCCGCCGATTACGCGATCGCGCGCCCGACACGCGAGGTGCTCTTCACTGTCGTGGCGCGGGAAGACCGCTACAAGGCAAAGAGCTTTATCGATACAGTCGTCTATCGCGCCGGCGATCAGATAGGCGCATGGTCGGTAGCCCTGTTGCGGTGGCTCGGGCTGAGCCCGTCTGGGGTAGCGCTGGTCGTGGTCCCGATCGCGGCCTTGTGGCTTGCCAACGCGCTGTGGCTAGGGCGTCGCCAAGAGCAGCTGGCGGCCCGGCAACGGGCAGCTCCGGAACCGAGCGTTGCGGCCGGCCTCGCTCCGCCCTCTGCGGAGGGGTCGGCATGCTGACGTCTTGTCGGTTGCTCCCAACCAATCGGACATGTCCGGAACGTGTGGCGCCGCACAATGGACTGGCAGCACGCCGGTGATAATGCGCCCGCTTCGATTTCCCGGTCACCTTGCGTTGCACCGAGGTCGAGCCTGTCCTGCCGGCTCTCGGATCGCGGTAAGGCTTGGCTAGACCTAGACTAGCCTTCTGTTCAGGGAGACGGAGAGACGGGACTTAACCCCGCGCGCGCGGTTGGTTTTGCGCGAAAATGCTCGCGAGCAGCACGCCCAAAATGCCGGTGAGGAAGATCCCGTCGAAGGTCCCTGCACCGCCGATCGACGCAATCGGCGCTCCCAAACCTTGGACTCGCCCGAGATTGAGGAGGTCGGCCCCGATCAGAGTGCCGAGCGAGCCGCTGATATAAGCCAGCGCCCCGGCATGCCGCCGCGACAGCAGCAATGCGACAGCCGCCGTCGTCAGCGGCGGTACAAAGACCGGCAGAGCGATGCCGAGGCCGGGCACCGGCTGGGCCAGCCGGTGGCATACCGCCGCAGCGACCGCGGTGGCGACAATTCCGCTGATCCATAACCGGTTCGTGACATAGAGGTACAGGGAGAGGACTCCCGGTATCAATGCGCCACCGACATTGACCGCGATCACCGTGCCGGGCTGGTTGATGACCTCGGGGATCACGTAATGCATGCCAAAAAACCAGACATCCTGCCCCGAGAGGATCTGTTGGGCATGCAGGCGCACTATCGGAAGGTTGATATAGCTGCCGGCCAGCGAGGCCAGCAGCACGATGACGGCGGCATGGGGCCCGAGGCCCATGCTCAAATAGGCCGAGCGCAGCGCCCGCACTTCGATCCATGCGACAAGGAAAAGAAAAATCACCGCCAGCACAGAAAAGTGCGGCAACGCCAAAGGGAGGTATTGAAGCCTATCCAATTTCACTCTCGATATGACTTAGCCCGCGAACGCGCCTGCGCGTGCATCGATCCTGCCGCGAACCGGCCTGGGCGCCGCAACAGGCCTTGCCCAGAACCCAATGCCGATATGTCAGGAAATTGTAGCCGGGCGCGCGGCGCCTCGTGCTACGCTCGCGATTGATCGGGATGCTGCCACAAAAAGGAGGAAGGCATGGCGCAATCGCAACCCTCAGCGGCCCGCGAGCAGGTCCGCGACATCGTCCCGGGATTGATCGATCTCAGCGAAAGAGTGCTGTTCGGGGAAGTCTGGGAGCGTCCCGGTCTCTCCAAGCGGGATCGCAGCCTGATCACTTGCGCGACTTTGATCGCGCTCGGCCGCGAGAGGCAGCTCGTAGGGCATCTGAACCGGGCGCTCGATAACGGTCTCACAAAGAACGAGCTCAGCGAGGTGATCACCCATCTCGCCTTCTATGCCGGTTGGCCCGCAGCAATGACCGCAGCACTCGTTGCCAAGGACGTGTTCGAGAAGCGGTAGGCGCGCACGCGAGAAGCCATTCGGGAGGGCGAGATGAAGATAGGGTTCATCGGGTTGGGAATGATGGGCTCGGGGATGGCGGCCAATCTGCAAAAGGCCGGCCATGATCTTGTCCTGCACGATCTGCGCCGGGCGGCGGCCGAGCCCTACTTCGCAGCGGGCGCGGTTTGGGCCGACACGCCGCGCGCGGTTGCCGAGGCGGCGGAACTCGTCTTCACCTCGCTGCCCGGACCGCCGGAAGTGGAGTCGGTGGCGCTCGGCGAAAACGGCCTGCTTTCCGGCATGAGCCGCGGCAAAGCATATTTCGATCTGTCCACCAATTCGCCGACGGTAGTGCGCAAGATCCACGCCGCTTTTGCCGAGCGCGACGTCTACATGCTCGACTCTCCGGTGAGCGGCGGGCCGCGCGGCGCGCGCACCGGAAGACTGGCGCTGTGGGTCGGCGGCGACGAGCAGATCTTCAACCGTTACAAGCACGTGCTCGACGCGATGGGCGACAAGGCGCGCTATGTCGGACCAATCGGCGCCGGCTCGGTCGCCAAGCTCGTGCACAACGGCGCTGGCTACTGCATCCAGACGGCGCTCGCTGAGATGTTCACGGTCGGCATCAAGGCTGGGGTCGAGCCGCTGGCGCTGTGGGAGGCGGTGCGCGACGGTGCCGGCGGCCGCCGCCGCACGTTCGATGGACTCGTCGACCATTTCCTGCCCGGCAAATACGAGCCCGCCGACTTCGCGTTGCGTCTTGCGCACAAGGACATGACGCTCGCCACGCAGCTCGGCCGCGACTTCAACGTGCCGATGCGGATCGCCAATCTCGCATTGGCAGAGCTCAGCGAAGCGCTCAACCGCGGCTGGGGTGAGCGCGACTCCCGCTCGCCAATGATATTGCAGCAGGAGCGCGCCGGGCTCGAGATCCGCGTCGACCCGATGCGCATCGAGGAAGCGCTCAAACGTGGCGAGGACGCCGGCTAGCCCCTCACCCTAGCCCTCTCCCCGCTCCCGCGGGGCGAGAGAACCAAGCGTCTCCCTCTCCCCGCTTGCGGCGAGAGGGTCGGGGTGAGGGGCAGTGAGCGCTAGTCGCGAGCGGAGGACTTAAGTTTTACGAGAGGAGGAACGAGATGGATGGAGTGGGCGTGGAGCTGGATTGTCTTGAAGGCATCAAGATCGTCGATTTTACGCAATTCGAGGCGGGCCCTTCCTGCACCGAAGCACTGGCCTGGCTCGGAGCGGAGGTGGTGAAGATCGAGAACCCGGGGCTTGGCGATCCGGGGCGCCGGCTGCGGCCCGGCCAGCCCGATGACGACCCGTGGTATTTCCACCAGTTCAACGCCAATAAAAAATCGATAACCCTCAACCTGAAATCCCCGCGCGGGCTCGAGATCGTCAAGGAGCTTCTCAAAAAAGCCGATGTCACCGTCGAGAATATGGCGCCCGGCACGATCGAGCGGCTGGGCCTCGGCTATGACGAGGTGCAGAAGATCAACCCTGGCATCATCTATTGCCAGGTCAAAGGGTTCGGCACCGGCAGCCCCTACGAAAAGAGCCTCGCCTTCGACATGATCGCTCAGGCCGCCGGCGGGCCGACCAGCGTCACCGGCGAGGCCAATCAGCCGCCCGTCAAACCGGGCCTGTCGTTCGGTGACACCGGGACCGGCATGCTGATGGCGGTCAGCATCCTCGGTGCGCTGTACAAACGGCAGAAGACCGGGCAGGGGCGCCGGCTGCAGGTGGCAATGCAGGATGCGATGATCCACTACATGCGCGTGCCGTTCTCGCGCACGCAGCTGACCGGCAAGACCCCGCCCCGCAATGGCAGCAGCCGGTCCGTCCCCGGCGGGCTGGTGCCGTCGGCGCTCTACCCGTGCAAGCCCGGCGGGCCGAACGATTACGTCTATGTCTTCTGCAGCCGCGCCAACGCCGATCATTGGCGGCGCCTGCTGAAGGTGATCGGGCGCGAGGATCTGATCGGCGATGCGCGCTACAACACCGGTCCGGCGCGCAGCGAACGCGCGGCCGAGGTCGACGAATTGATCGCGACCTGGACGCGCCAACACACCAAGGAAGAGGCGATGAAGATCATCGGCGAAGCGGGCGTACCAGCGGGCGCCGTGTTCGACACCGTGGAGTTGATGAACGATCCCTCGCTTGCCGCGCGCGCGATCATGCAGGAGGTCGAGCATCCAACAACCGGCCGGTACAAAATGCCTGCCTGGCCGGTGCGCTTCGATGGCACGCCGCCGCGGGTCAAGCCGTCGCCAATGCTGGGCCAGCACAATGCGCAGGTGCTGGGCGGCTGGCTCGGCATCGGCGCCGCCGAGGTTGAAGCGCTGCGCGCCGAAGGGATCGTCTGACATAAGCGGGGCGCTCTCAGCGCCCCTCGCTTGCCCGATAACAAGGGGCGATGTTGATCTTGTCCATTTCCTGCCGGTCTCCGAAAGCTTCACTGAAGATCGCGCAATGGCGGTCCGTCAGCACGATGCGCGCGACCGGGAAGGCGTACTCTTTGGGACTGCTGCCGAAAGTCAGACTAATAGTATCACCGACTGCGATCCTGGGCGGCAGCGTGATGTGGTGATAAGTGTTGCAGGAACGGGTCACGAGCCAGTCGCGGCACTTGGTCAGCACACCCGGACCACCCGGGGTGACGGCTTCGACCTCGGTTGCCGCAGCTCCTCCCCAAGCGAGGCCAAGAAGACAGATGACCGCGATCCAAAGACGGTAGGGCATCAGCTTTCGCCGATTGGAGGCGATATGCTAAATCTGTCCTCGCCATTTGCTCTTTCAACCAAGCGAGGGGACGCGAGATGAAGCTCTATTACTCGCCCGGCGCCTGTTCGATCGGCATCCATGTGCTGCTTGAAGAGATCGGCGAGCCCTATCAGACCGAACTCGTGAACCTGCGAGAGGGCGCGCAGTACAAGCCGCCGTTTACAGGGATAAACCCGAAATCGAAGGTCCCGATTCTCGAGCGCGACGACGGTTCGATCCTGACCGAGTTCCCGGTCATCGTCCGTTGGCTGGGCCGCCAAGCGAATTTGCTGCCGAAGGACGAGGAGGCGGACATACGCGCAATGGAGGCGATGGAATACGCCGTCGGCACGATGCACGGGCAGGGTTTTGCACGGCTGTTCCGCCCGGAGCGCTTCTCGACCGATCAGGACGCCGTTAAGACGGCGGGGCGTGAGATCGTAGACAAGGGCTTCGCCGTGCTCGACAAGGCGCTCGCAGGCAAGAACTACATCGCGGGCAATGAGTTCTCGGCTCCTGATACGGCGCTGTTCTATGTTGAATACTGGGCGGCGAAGAGGCTCGGTATGAAATTGCCCGCCAACTGCGCAGCGCATTTTGACAGGATGATGGCGCGGCGGTCGGTGCAACGTGTCATGCAGCAGGAAGGTCTCAACTGAAGGCCTCCCCTCACCCGCCTCATCGCGTTCGGCACCCTCTCCCGCATTGCGGGAGAGGGGAGACCAAGCGCGGAGCGTTTGGTGGGTGAGGGGCGCCGCCGGGATCAACTTTTGGGGAGTAAAAAAATGGATGGAAACGCTGTACCGCCAAATTGCCTTGCCGGCATCAAGGTCCTCGATCTGACCCAGTTCGAGGCCGGGACGAGCTGCACCGAAGCACTCGCCTGGATGGGCGCGGAAGTCGTCAAGGTGGAGCCCCCGAACGGCGGTGAGGCCGGCCGCCGTGGCGTGTCGGACCCCTATTATTTCATGGCCTACAATGCCAACAAAAAATCGATCACCGTCAATCTCAAATCCGAGCGCGGCCTGGCATTGGTGAAGGAAATGGCCAAGCAAGCGGACGTCTTTACCGAGAACTTTGCGCCTGGCGCCGTCGAGCGTTTGGGTCTCGGTTACGACGTCATCAGCGCCCTCAACCCGCGCGTCATCTATGCGCAAGTCAAAGGCTTCGGCGAAGGCAGCCCTTACGAAAAAGGCCTCTGCTTCGATCCGATCGCGCAGGCTTGCGGGGGCGCGATGAGCATCACCGGCGAGCGCGGCGGCAAGCCCATCAAGCCTGGCCCGACGATCGGCGATACCGGCACCGGGATGCTGCTCGCGTTTAGCATTGTCAGCGCCCTCTATCAGCGCGTTCAGACCGGCCGGGGGCGGCGGCTACAAGCAGCGATGCAAGATTCCGTCATGCATTACAGCCGCGGCATGTTCATCAGGCAGGCGCAGACTAGTGAGGCGGCGCAGCGGCAGCCGATCGGCGGTAATGCCCCTCACGGTATTTATCCATGCAAGCCCGAGGGCCCAAACGATTACGTCTACCTGCTCACCAGCCGTGCCAATCCCGATCATTGGCCGCGCCTGTTGAAGCTGATCGGGCGTGAAGAGCTGAT
>Ga0126381_100000223_pt1 | contig 63937 bp, 51 predicted proteins | sample PanSoiMetPlot_28_FD_96465 | JGI IMG/M metagenome (GOLD analysis project Ga0126381, IMG submission 96465) | Tropical forest soil microbial communities from Panama - MetaG Plot_28 | ecosystem: Environmental > Terrestrial > Soil > Tropical forest > Bulk soil | place: Panama | collected 2016-02-17 | reverse complement strand
TTGAAAATCGGGGTTTGCCCACCAGAAAGAGTCTCGGCCACCGCGTCGCCTGGCGCAGCACCATCTTATGGAGAACCGGTATTTTCATACCCACGGGTGGTACCAGGGGCCATAAGAGTTTGAAAACCGAATATTGAACCGGATGCCCGAGCTGCGTCTGCCGGAGCCGGATCGAGGCTCCGGTGAGGCTGGGGAATACCGTGAACAGCGAGCGCCTCTCATGCCATGATCTGGATCAGCTTGCCCAGCAGATCCCGTCCCTTGAAAGGCTTACTGATTCGGGGAACGTCGCTTATTTGCGGGGACAAGCTCTCGAAGTTATAGCCCGTTACGATCAGCAGTGGAATTCCCTTATCGAGCAGCGCGGCCGCCACGCGATCGATTTTCACGCCCTTAAGATTCGCGTCCGCGACCACCGCATCCCAGCCGCCGCATAGCACTTCCTTCAGCGCGGCCCCTTCGGTAGCTACGGAGACCACGTCCTGGATGCCGGCGTCCCGCAGTATCGACTCTATCTCGCTCGCAATCGCGTATTCGTCTTCCACGATCAGAACGCGTTTCTCCGTCATTTACCCTGTTTCTGGCCGTCCGCGTGGTTGGGATTGGGCAAAACGATCTGACAGAAAAGGCCCGCCGGTTCGAACCGGAGGTCCACTTCACCACCCACTCCGGTCAGGCTCCGGCGGATCATTTCCGTTCCAAAACCGGTCTTATGGTTCGGGACGACAGGAGGGCCGCCACGCTCCACCCAGTCGAGGATCAGGATCGGTTCGTTCTTCCTTTGATCTTTGGACCACGTCACGTCCAGCCGGCCTTCCGGAGTCGAAAGCGATCCGTACTTCCGGGCATTGGTGCCGAGTTCATGGAGAACCAGCGCCAGCGCGAGCGATGTCTGCGCATCGAGGCGGGCCTCGGGGCCTCGGCTCAAGATCCGTTCGGACACCCCGTCAACGTTCAACTGCTGAGCCACGATTTCGGCGATTTCAGCCCCTTCCCAATCAGCCCGTGTCACCAGATCGTGCGCCCGGGAAAGGGCCAGAAGCCGGCTCTGAAAGCGCGTTACGAAATCAGCGGGGACGGGGGCATGCCGCAGCGTCTGGCTGGCGATTGACTGCACCGTAGCCAGCGTGTTCTTCACGCGATGGTTCAGTTCTCCGATAAGCGTCCGCAGTCGGTCCTCGGAGCCGCGCCGGTCGGTAATATCCCAGATCAATCCTTTGAACCGGAGCGATCCCGTGCGAGGATCTTTCGTGGGTCGTCCGCGCTCCGCGATCCACGCGATCTTTCCATCGCGCGGGCGAATCACCCGGTACTCCGTCTGGAAGTCTTCGCCGTGTTTGGCCGACTTTCGCAGAACAGCGCGCCTTTCGTCCCGATCGGCGGGATGGATAATCTCCATCATCGCCTCCATATTCGGAAACGGGGCCTGCGGATCGGTCCCGAGAATGTCCGAGGCGCCGCGCGAAAAGCTCAGGAACTGTCCGTCGGGGTTCCAGTCGAAAGTCGCCATTCGTCCCGCTTCGAGCGCGGAGACCAGCCGCTCCTGGCTCTCCTCAAGCGCGGCTTCGGCCAGCTTGCTCTTGGTGATATCGGTGAAGGTGATGACCACGCCTTCGATCCGGTCTTCGGTGCTGCGGTAAGGGAGCGCCCGGGCCAGATACCATCGGCCGCTCTCGTCTCCAACTTCGCGTTCTATCTGCGTCAGTTTCGCCAGCACGGACTCCGCGTCGCTGCGCAGCTCGCTGTATCCCAGCCGGTGCGTGAGGTCGGAAATCGGCCGGCCGCGGTCCGTCTGCCGGATATTGAACAGCTCGCCGAGCTTGGGTGTGAAGCGGAGGATACGAAGGGACCGGTCCAGGAACAAAGTGGCGATATCGGTGGCGCCGAGCAGATTCTGAAGATCGCTGGTGAGCTGCGCGAGTTCCTCGACTTTATGCCGGTTTTCCTGGTTGACCGTCTGCAACTCCTCATTGATGCTCTGCAATTCTTCCTTCGAGGTTTCCAGCTCCTCCATAGTGGAACGCAGTTCCTCGTTGGTGGACTGCATCTCCTCGTTGGAAGCTTTCATCTCCTCCTGAGTGGTCTCATACTCCTCGATAATCGTCTGAAGGCGCTGGTGAGCGGCGCTGAGCTCGGACTGGAGCTGCTTTTCTCTCTGACCTGCGCTCCCCTCGCCTTTGGGCAGATTCACTCCAGAGGCAGGTTCGGGCATCTCTGGTTCGCGTTCCTCGAAAATCACTAACGCAAAGCCTTCCTGATCCGCCTCAGGCGAGGGCCGCACCCGCATGACTACGGGCCTCGCGTGACCGTTGAACCGCACCGGTATCGGCTTGGAATCGGCGAACATCCGCTTCTCACGCACGGTTTGCAGGGCGGCCTGCAATTCGATCCGCAATTCCTGGCGGATCAGCTTGAAGATGCCGGAGGTGACTTCGCCGCTGGGATGCTCCAGATAGCGTCCGGCGTTATCCGAAAGATGAACCAGCCTGTTGTCCGGGCCGATCAGGATGCTGGGCGGGGCGAACCGCTCCGTCAGCCGTTGGTGTATGACTCCGTAAGCGATGGGCTCGAGATTTCTGTCTGCGTGCGCCGGAGCCCCGCCTCCGGCCCGGCCTCGGGTCAGCGGAAAGACCGGCAGACGAGGCTCCGGGGCGGGGACGTTCCGCTTCCGGTAAAAACAAAGCTTCTTGTCCTCGGTCCGAAAGAGATCGCTGGCATCGACTGTTTCCGCCGAGCCAAGCACCAGTTCTCCCTCCGGAAGTAAAGCGTAGTGAAACAGTTCAATTACTTCCCTCTGCACGTTGCGCTGGAGATAAATCAGCAGGTTTCGGCAGGCAATCATGTCGAGGCGCGAGAACGGGGGGTCGCCCAGGAGATTGTGAGGCGCGAACACCACAAGATCGCGGACTTCCTTGCGGATCCGATATCCGCCGTTCTCCTTCTGGAAGAACCGGTGCAGGCGCTCGGACGTCACATCGGTCTCAATATCGCCCGGGTAAAATCCCTCGCGCGCCTTGTCCAGCGAGTGCCGGTGCAGATCGGACGCGAAGATCTGGAGGTTGGGCGGGTTGTCTCGCTGGCCTGCCTCTTCGAGCATGAGCATGGCGAGCGAATAGGCCTCTTCGCCGGTTGCGCAGCCTACTGACCAGACGCGGACCATATCGCCGTCGGTTTTTCCTTCGAAGATACGCGGGATGACTTCCTTCCGTATTTTGTCGAAGACTTCCGGGTCGCGGAAGAAGCTGGTAACAGTAATAAGGAAGTCGTCCGCGAGGGCCCTCGCTTCGTCGGGCTGTTCCCGCAGTTTTTCGAAATAATGCGGCAGTTCCTCGATGTAGTTGAGTTGCATGCGTCGGGCAATCCGACGCAGTATGGTGGACTGCTTGTAGCGGCTGAAATCGCGGTCCGTCCTCGCCCGAAGCAGCGCGAAGATCTTCTGAAGCTGCTGACGTTCGGCCTGCTCGGGTTCTTCGCCATCCTTTGGCGTCAGGACGCGTGGCTCAGTTCGATCGAAGCGAAGTATCGTGTCAACGATCTCGTCGAGGTTCAGGACCTTATCCACAAGTCCGCTGGCGATGGCGCTTTGCGGCATGCCGTCGTACTCGGCTTCGTTGGGGTCTTGCACCAGTACGAGGCCGCCTTTAGCTTTGATGTCCTTGACGCCCAGCGTCCCATCCGACCCGGTCCCGGTCAGAATGACGCCGATCGCGCTGCCGTCGAATGTGGCAGCGAGAGTGCGGAAGAAATGGTCGATGGGGGCTCGCTCGCGGCGATTCTCTTCGAGCTTCGAAAGCCGCAGGTGAGTGTCGATCGCGTTGAGATTCGCATTCGGCGGAATGATGTAGACCCGATTGGCTTCGAGAGGAGTGCTCTCGCTGACCTGTTGAACCGGAATCGGCACATACGACTGGAGCAGGTCTGCCAGGTGACTCTTGTGGTCGGGCGACAGGTGAACGACAACGACAAACGCCAGACCACTGTCGCTCGGGACGCGGCTGAAAAGCGCTTTCAGGGCGGCGAGCCCGCCCGCCGACGTGCCGATACCGACTACGGTTGGATGCTTTTTGGGCAGCGTGTCCTCGGTTTGTGTTTCATCTGTCATAAGGCTGGGAAGGGACCCCCCCGATTGGCATTATAGAAGCCGTTTGCCAGGATGACACGGGGGTGGTGGTCGGACCAACAGAGCCTTAGTAGTCGCGCACGGTTTGGATTCGTACCGGTTAAGGTTTTATCAGTACGTTAGCGGTCGCGTAGTCACCTAAAATCTTAGAACAGAGAATTTTCAAGATGTCCTCTTTCGCGCGAGTTCTCGTGGCCGAAGACGATTTTCTGGTGTCCCTCGACATTGCCGCGAAGCTGACTGAAATCGGTTGTGAAGTTGCGGCCGCCGCTTATTCGGGGGGCGACGCCATAAGGCTCGCGAAAGAACTCAGGCCTGACGTGGCGTTGATGGATATCCGGCTGGGCGACGACGACGGCGTCAAGATAGCCGAGGAGATTAAGGCGGCATGCCGTATCCCGGTGATCTTTGTCTCCGGTTTCTCAGATGAGAACACCCTGAAGCGCACCTCGCAGAGCGGCGCTTTCGGCCATCTGACCAAGCCAATTCGCGTGGATGAGCTGAAGACGACAATCCTCGTCGCGCTGGAGCAGAGTCGGTCCCGGCGGAATCTCTTGTCCCGAAACTCCTGGCTTATAACGATGCTGGGCTCCATAGAGGAAGGCGTGGTGGCGATCGATCGGGACGGGAGTATCACCTTCCTGAACTCACAGGCGGAGTCCATGACTGGCTGGGCGTTCGCGGAGGTGGCAGGGAAGCCGGCCGAGACCGCGTATTCGCTGCTGTCCAAAGAGGGAAAGCCGGCTTCGGAATCCCACCTTCGGCTGGCGCTCGCGAGCGGCGTGGAAAGAACTCGTGAACGCCTGATCCTGCGGACGCGGACCGGGCAGGAGACTCCCATCGAAGAGACCGTGACCGCCATCTGGAATGAGGGACGCATCGATGGAGCCCTGGCCGTTTTTCGCGATCTCACCGAAACCCTGCAGCTCCAGGAAGCGGACAAGCTTCAGACGATCGGGACGCTTGCCGGCGGGGTCGCGCACGACTTTAACAACCTGCTGGCGATCATTGTGGGCAATGCGTCTCTTGTACATGACCGGATGCCTGCGGAAGGGCGTGATCGAGGCTGCCTCGAGGAAATCATCAAAGCGGGCGCAAGGGCCGCCGAGCTTACCGCGCAACTACTTTCATATGCGGGCCAATCCAACTCGCGAAAGAAGCCCGTCGACTTGTCCCGGTTGATCGGCGACACGGAAGCTTTGATCCGGGCGGTGGTTCCGGCTCAAATTCGGATTACGATGCAAGCGCCGAATGCGCTGCCGCTCGTGGATGCGGATGCGGCGCAGTTGCGCCAGGTGTTAATGAATCTGGCGCTGAACGCGTCTGAGGCGATCGGGGAAAAAGCCGGATGCATCGAAATCTCGGCCGGCGCTCATGACGCGGACGCGGTTTTCCTTCGTGTGCGCGATGACGGCTGCGGAATGGATGCGGATACGCGATCGAGAGCTTTCGATCCTTTTTTCAGCACGAAGTTCACCGGGCGGGGCCTGGGCCTCGCCGCGGTTCAGGGCATCGTCCGCAATCATCTCGGCGCGATCGATGTGCACACCGAACCTCGCAAGGGATCCACCTTTACGGTCGTCCTTCCGGTGTCCGCGAGCGCGCACGCAGCGACGCGAGGCTTGCCCGCTCAGAGCAAGCCCGAGTCGGCGACGGTGCTGGTCGTGGATGATATGGAGGGCGTGTGGCGATTCGTCAAGACGTCGCTGGAGCGTTCGGGGTTTCGCGTGCTGATCGCGCGGGACGGGGAGTCAGCGATCAAAATCATCAGCCACGATGACTCCGAGATTCATGCTGTATTGCTCGATTTGTCGATGCCGGGGTTATCGGGCATCGAGACGGGAAAGCGAATCCGGAAGCTGCGGCCCTCTGTTCCGATCTGCTACATGAGCGGCTACACCGAAGACTTCGCCGAGCGCCCCGGCGCCGAGCGCCCCGGCGCCGAGCGCCCCGGCGCCGAGCGCCCCGGCGCCGAGCGCCCCGGCGCCGAGCGCCCCGGCGCCGAGCGCCCCGGCGCCGAGCGCCCCGGCGCCGAGCGTGACCTCTACGGATGTTTCCTGCAAAAGCCCTTCACGCCGCGCCAGTTGATCTCCAAGCTGCGATATGCGATGGAGACCCAGACTCGCCATCAGTCCGTCCAGTAAAGCCCCGGCCGAGTAACATTTCGGCGTCCGTTCTCAACATGGATGATAGGCTACAAGGCGATGCGCAGGAGTTTCTACGGAAAGTGGATCATCGCGGCGTGCCTGATCACGTTCGGCATATCGGTAGGCCTGCCCTACTACAACATGCCGTTCTTCTACGACTATTACCGCCGGATCTTCAACTGGCCCCTGCATGACATCACTTTCGGGTTCCCGCTCGCCGCTCTGCTGACTCTCTGGGTGGGGCCGGTGCTGGTTCCGAAACTGAGCCCGCGCAAGCTGATTGTGGCGGGCACGCTGCTGACGTTTTTTTCTTTCTTCGGCTTCAGCCGAATGACCGGCAGCATCGCGGTTTACTACAGCCTCTGGTTCCTCTACACGTTCGGATATATTCTGTCGGGTCCGATTCCGCATCAGATCATCGTTTCGCAGTGGTTCCGGCGCAATCGCGGAATCGCGATGGGAATTGTCTACGTTGGAGTGGGGCTCGTGGGCGCAGCGGGACCGTGGCTCATCAAACCCGTGACCGAGCAGTACTCGTTCCGGGCGGCGCTCCTGACTATCGGGCTGGTGATGTTCCTCGCCTGGCCGTTCGCGCTCTTTTTGCTGAAGGACCGGCCCGTGGAACTTGGGCAGTTTCCGGACGGCGACCTGCAGCCTACGCCCGATCAGAAAGTGGAAGCGCGGAGTTTCGGCTACCTGCTGCGGCAATGGCCGTTCTGGCTGCTGCTGATCGGGAGTCTGTGCTCCATCGGGTCGATCGGCGCGATCAATCAGCACATGAAGCTGGTGTTCGCGGATCAGGGCTTCACGGATCAGAAGACGCTGAACGAGACGTGGAGTGAGGCGACGCGGTGGATTCTCTGGTCGAGCATCGCGGGGAGGCTGCTGATCGGCAAATTCGCTGATATTTTCCCGATGAAGCATGTCATGACGGTGACATATTTCATAGTGGCCGCGAGCATTCCGCTGCTGCTTTCGGTGCATCCTACAGGAAACCCCTACACTTTCGCCATCGTTTTCGGATTCGCGATGGGCGCGGACTACATGCTGATTCCGCTGATGGCGGCGAAGCAGTTCGGCGTGAACTCGCTCGCCCGATCGATGGCGGTGATCCTGCCGGTGAATACGATCGGACAGACCTGGGTGCCGTATGGCGTCGCATGGCTGCGCGAGAATTTCGGGAATTATCGCGTTCCGATGGAGGTGGTTCTCGGAGTTGCGATTGTCGGGGCAATTTCGATTCTGCTGCTGCCGCGTGAAGCGTCGGCCGTGGCCGAAACTGCAACGCCTCGCGCTATGGTGAAGACGTAGCCGGCGGGCGGTTCACGTAGATCGTTTTTCCGCCGGAATGCACGATGGCGTGCAGGTGATCGGAGCCGACGAGACGCTGCAGGTGGTCCGCCTTTTCATCCTCCGATGCCACATACCAGCGGTCTGGGCCGTTCCACAGGTTCACGAAATCGGCGTCTCCGATGAAAACGTGCGGCGCGCCGGGCGCGTACGAGCCGTATTCCAGATTGTTTTTGCGGCCGTTCAGGATCAGGCCGGTGCGGTTGGTGTAGAAGAAGACCCCGGACATTTCGTAGTAAGGATCGTCGACGATCAGCTTTCCGGGCTCGGCGCGGTTGAGGGCTTCGGCCAGAGCGTACGATCCGAGATACGGGTCGAATGCGATCAGGGCGAGGCGCGCGGCCTGATAGAACAGGACCATTCCGGCGCACAGAATCAGTGCGGCGCGCGCGCCTCGGAAAAACCATCCGGCGATGGCGCCGATCAGGGCTGCGATGCCCGCGATGACCAACGGAGCGCGCAGATAGGCGAACGAGCGCAGCGTGAGATCGCCCATGTGCCCGAGTGAAAGGGTGTAGGCTTCGGGATGCTGGGCGAGGGCCTGGGCGATATCCCCCGGAGCGGCGAAGTCACGGCTGGCCCAGAGGATGCCTGCGATGGCGAGGAACGCGGCGCCGAAAATGAAACCAACGACGCGCAGTGAGGCCCGCCACCAACCCTCTCCCGCTTCCGCCATCGCGCTGCCGATGAGTAACGCGAACGCCGGGTAGGCGGGCATGGAATAGTATTCCTGGGTTGTCGAGAGAGTGAAGAACCCCAGGACTACGAGAATCCAGCAGAGGCACAGTTTCCGCATTCTGTCGGCGCGATCGTCACCGCGATAGCCTAGTCCCGCCGCGCGAAGGAGGAACGCGCTGAACGGAAAGAACCAGGCAAAGTGCAGCAACCAGAAAAGCCCGCGCGGAACGGTATTGTAGTCGCGGGGATAGCGGAGGTTCAGAAAGCGGAGGATGTGCTCGTTAAAAAAGTAGAACCAGAAGAACCCGCGATACGAGCCGGGCTCGCTGTGCATGGTGAAGTCGAAGTAAGGCGGGTTCCGCAGAGTCGCCAGAATGTGCCACGGGGCGGCGATCAGCAGCATCAGGCCGATCCCGGGCAGAACGGAAATTCGGCGCCGGCTTTCGCGTTGGCGCCACAATCCCGTGAAGACAAGGTACAGGCACGCCGCCGCAACAGGGAAAATCGCGGCGATCAGCCCCTTCAGGAGAATGCCGATGCCGATCGACGCCCAGAAGCCCATCGCCCAAAGGCGTGGCCTCGACTCTCCCGGCTCGAGAGCGCGCAGGAGAGCCCACAAGGCGAAGCCTATCGTCAGGGTCAGGACGACGTCCGGGATGAGAACGCGCGTGAATAGCCAGAGGCCAGGCGCGACAGCGATCGCGAGTCCGGCGAAAAGACCTGCGCGAGGGCCAAATGCCCAGCGCGCCATGCGGGCAATCAGCCAGACCAGGAGGATCGCGGAGATCGAGATCGGGATGCGGGCGGCCCAGTCATGCGGTCCGAAGACCTTCATGCAGACCGCGATCATCCAGTACTTGAGCGGCGATTTTTCGAGATACGCGACGCCGTCGAGCCGCGCTGTGACCCAGTCGCCCGACTGCAGCATGTTGCGCGCAATCTGCGCCTGTACCGCGTCGACATCGTCCATGAGCCTCGGAGGGCTGATGAGCGACGTCAGATAGATGACGCACGCGAAGAGGACCGGGATCAACTCGCTGCGGCGAGCTCGAAGTTTTCCTTGTCTTCCTTCTCCCGGGTGGGCCCCATCTCGATATTCCACGTCTTCAGCCAGAGGAAGAGGGTCATTAGGCCCCATAGTTGAAATCCCGCATTGACTCGCTTCTCTCTATGATCCTCGATGAGCGAAAGAGTTGCGGACGGATCGAACAGCCCGCTGGCGGCCAGCGATTCGCGATTCACGATATCCCTAAGCAGGGAAAGCAGCGGCCCGCGGAACCATTCGTGCGCGGGGATGTCGAGCCCCGATTTACGGCGATTCAGAATGGATTCCGGAAGCTTGCCGCGGAGCGCGGCCTTAAGCGCGATCTTCTGCCGCGAACCGCGGATCTTCAGGTGTTCGGGCAGGGAACCGGCGAATTCCACCATGCGGTGATCGAGGAACGGTGGCCGCACTTCGAGGGAGTGCGCCATGCTCATCCGGTCGACCTTATAAAGCAGATTGTCCTGGAGGTAGTAACGCTGATCGGCCAGAAGGTAACGATTGATCGCGCCCACTCTATCGGCCTGCGGCAGTTCGGCGCAAAGGCGTCCGGGAGACAGACCGAGAGGGTTCCGGAGCATCCGTTGCTGCTGACTGCTGGAAAGCGAGCCCGCCCAGAAGAAGTGGGCGTCATCCGGCTTGAGAAGGGAGCCTTCGAGCATCCGCTTCACTTTGTACTCCAGGCCAATTTTGGCGTCGGATACGGGTAACAGGGAGCGGGCTGCATGCAGCGCGGACCGGCGCAGCAGGCGCGGCAACAGGCGAAGCGGACGCGCAAGGGCATCCGCGCGATAGGTCAGGTATCCGCCAAAGAGTTCATCGCCGCCTTCGCCGGATAGCGCTACCGTAACGTGTTCCCGGCTGAGCTTTGAGAGATACCAGACGGGCAGGGCGCCTGCATCCGCGCCTGGTTCATCGGAGAACCACGCCATCTCTTCAATAGCCTGCGTGAGATCCGAACTCTGGCTCAGCTCAACTTCGTGGTGCACCGCGCCGTAGCGGCTCGCCATACGGCGGAAATAGGGGCTCTCGTCGCAGGACTGATTCTGGAAAGCGATCGAAAACGTGTTCAGCGGGCGACAGCCAAGCTCCGCGGCGTAATGCAGCAAAGCCGAAGAATCCACGCCTCCGCTGGCCCAGATGCCGAGAGGCACGTCGGAAATAAGGTGCTCACGGACCGAATCGCGCAGCAGGCGATCGATTTCCGATGCCGCGTCGGAGAGAGAGATCTTAGGGTCCGGCGTAAAGCAGGGAGTCCACCAGCGCGTCAGGGTCTCGACGCCATTCCGCCAATCCAGGAAGCGGCCCGAAGGTAGCTTTTCGATTCCTTCGATCAGCGTGTTCGGGCTCGGCACGTAGTTCAGTGACAGGAAGTCTTCGAGAGCCGACGCGTTGATGGCGCGGGTCACCTCGGGGTGCGCAAGAAGAGCCTTTAATTCGGAACCGAAGACCAGGTTATGACCGGAACGACGGATATAGAGAGGCTTGATCCCCATTCGGTCGCGGGCGAGGACGAGGCGATTGCTGCGCTCGGACCATAGCGCCATCGCGAACATTCCGCGGAATCGTCCGAAACAGGCGGTATCCCACTGGATGAAGGCGCGAAGCGCGACCTCGGTGTCGCAATCGGACCGGAAACGATGGCCGAGGGCCTCAAGATCCTTACGGATTTCACGGAAATTGTAGATCTCGCCGTTATAGACGATGGTGGTCTGCCCGTCTTCGGAACGAAACGGCTGATCGCCGTCTCTCAGGTCGAGAACCTGGAGACGCACCGCGCCGAGCGCGATTCTCCGAGAACAGTAACAGCCCTGTTGATCGGGCCCCCGGTGCGTCAGCGCGGACGTCATCCTCCGGATAACGCCGTCTTCCGACGCACGGGTATCGTGGGTAAACCCCGCTATCCCGCACATTTCATCACCCTTACTCCCCGTCCCCTTCGAGGCAACCCGTTAGCGATTAATTAGATCAACTATAACAAAGAGCACAAGTCTGGCGTGCCTTTTCGTTAATTGTGGGCCCTCGCTATGTGTTGAATGACCGCTTCTGGCGAGAGATACAGTTTTTTATCGATCCCACCGATATATAGGGGGCGGGCATGTTTGCGATTATCGGAATCCTCATCGTTTTCGGCGCAATCCTGGGCGGTTTCCTTATGGAGAAGGGGCTCGTTCTCGTTCTGGTGCAGCCCGCAGAGCTTGTGATTATCGGCGGAAGCGCGATCGGTACCCTTTTGGCAGCCAATCCGTTGTCGCTTATTGCCCGTATTTTCATAAGCTTACGGAATGCTCTCAAAAGAAACAGATACAACAAGGAGCTCTATCTTGAGAGTTTGCGGATGCTCAGTGATATTTTCCTGTTCGCGCGAAAGAGCGGAATGGCGCGCCTCGAGGAAGACGTCGAGCATCCCGAAAACAGCGCCGTCTTCTCGAAATACCCGAGCCTCATCAAGGATAATCAGGCGCTTCACTTCGTGTGCGACACCTTGCGGACTGCAGTATCCGGTGTGGTCCAGCCGTATGACCTTGACGAGCTGATAGAACGGGACATCGAAATCCACCATCAGGAAGCTCTCGCGCCGGCTCGGGCTTTGGCGGTTATGGCGGACGCGCTTCCCGGTCTCGGAATTGTGGCCGCGGTTCTGGGAGTCGTGATCACGATGAGCGCTCTGGGTGGGCCGCCCGAGGAGATCGGCCAGAAGGTGGCTGCGGCTCTCGTGGGCACGTTCCTGGGAATTCTGCTGTCGTACGGCGTCGTGTCGCCCCTCGCCGCGCATATCGAGAAATCGATCGAAGCCGAGGGCCAGTTCTATCAGATGCTGCGGGCGGGATTAATGGCGTTCGCCAAGGGGATGGCTCCAATGATCGCGGTAGAATTCGCGCGGCGCGCGATCCCGCACAATCTTCGCCCGGAGTTCAAAGAGATGGAGGCCGCGTGTAAGAACGGCGCCACTGCGGCTCAGGCGAAGGCGGCGTAGCCGTGCATCCCGCATCGCCGGTTACCGTCGTCAAAAGACGCAGGATCACCCACTCTGGCTCGCACGGCGGCGCCTGGAAGGTCGCGTACGCAGACTTCGTAACCGCGATGATGGCGTTGTTCATCGTTTTGTGGCTCCTCAGTAGCAGCGAGCAGGTTCAGAAGGCCGTGGGAGGCTACTTTACGGATCCGCGGGGCCACGGAAAAGATGTCGGCAACGGACTGCGCGGCGTGGGCGGCGAGAACCTGGCGGTCCGCAAGGACGACATGAAAAAGCTCAAGGAGAAACTGGACCAGGCGATTAAGGTTATCGCCTCCCCGGAGAAGATCCGCGACCACGTCGTCATTACCCTTACGGGTGAGGGCCTTCGGATCGAGATGATCGAGGACGAACGCGGCATGTTCTTCGAATCGGGCAGCACGACGCCTACCGAATACGGCAGGAATCTGCTTCAGACACTCGCCGCGGAGGTCGGCAAACTGCCGAACAAAGTGACGATGGAAGGCCACACCGATTCACGACCGTTCAGCGACCGGTCGGGGTATTCAAACTGGGAACTCTCGGCCGACCGCGCCAATGCCGCGCGAAGGTGGATGCAGGAGCATGGGATGCGGCCGGGTCAGGTTACACAGGTACGCGGATTCGCGGATCAGAGCCTGCGCGATCCTTCGCACCCCGAAGCGGCGTCCAATCGACGAATCAGCCTGATTATTCAGTATCAAAAGGCTGGCCCCGTCGATGCGGGACTGGCCGGAAGCGCGAAATAGCGATCACTTTACCGGCTGATTCACGGTAAACGCGAACAACGAATCCCCGCAGGCCAGCACCAGGTACTGCTTTCCCTCGAGTTCAAAACTGATCGGACCCGCGGTTACCGGTCCAGTAAGGCCGGCATGCCACAGGATCTTGCCGTTCGCAGGATTAAATGCGATGAAGTTGTTCCCATTGCCTGTGAAGAGCAGCTTGCCCGCTGTGGTCAGTATGTGGGAGGGCCCACCGCCATTCGGCCATTCGTGCTTCCATACGATATTCCCGGTTTTGTAGTCGAGCGCTTCGAGAGCCGCGCCTTCGGTACCGGCGCTGGAATCGAGACCGCCCCAACCCTGCGGGTGATCGTCCGTATCGGTCACGTAGAACATGCTGTAGGCGCGACTTACGCCAACGTACACAAGGCCTGTCTCCGGATCGAAACTTGGAGCGGGCCAATTTGTCGCGCCGCTCGATGAGGGAGACACCAGAACACCATCGGGCGTCGGGTATTTGGCCGGGTCGGGAATGGGTTGGCCCGTGGGACTAAACTTCTTCGTCCAGTTAATCGTGTCGATAAAAGGCTTGGTGACGAGGTGCTCGCCGGTCTTCCGGTCGAGCAGGAAGTAGAAGCCGTTGCGGCTGGCCTGGGCCAGAAGTTTGCGCGGTTTGCCGTCAACGACTCCATCGATCAGAATCGGCGTGACCGACGCATCCCAATCGTGAACATCGTGCGGCGAAACCTGGTAGTACCAGACCTTCTTGCCGGTGTTCACGTCCAGAGCCAGGATCGTGCAGGTGTAAAGGTTGTCGCCTTCGCGGCTTTGTCCCGCCAGCACTGGATTCGGATTTCCCGTGCCGACGTAGTAGAGCCCCAGTTCCGGATCGTAGGTGCCTGGAATCCAGGTCTGACCGGTTCCATGCGCGGCCGCGTACTCGTCGGGCCAGGTTTCGATGCCGGGCTCGCCTTTACGCGGCGTTGTGTAAGTCTTCCACTGAAGGGCACCGGTTTCGGGATCGCGGGATTCGATGAATCCGGGATTATCCATGTGATCGCCGCCGATGCCGAGGATTACGTGGTTACCAATGATAATCGGCGCAACCGTCGAGGTGTAGTCGAGCTTGGGATCGACCATCTGAACCTTCCAGCGTTCTTTTCCCGTGCGGGCGTCGAGGCTGACCAGGTGACTGTCAGGGGCCTCGAAAAACAGCCAGTTGCCGTAGATTCCAACGCCACGGTTGCCGATGGTGCTACCTGTATTCGCGGGGTATTGATAATGCCAGAGCTCACGGCCATTGCGGGCGTCGGCCGCCCAGACGTGATTCGGCGCCGTGAAATACAGAACTCCGTTGACAAGCAGGGGAGTCGATTTGATCGTGATACCAGGCGTCGTGCCGAAACGGGTGACCCACGCGAGCGATAAGCCGTGCACGTTATCAGCATTGATCTGCTTTAGTTCGCTGTAGCGGCGGCCCGAATAATCGCCGTTGTAGGTGGGCCAGGTATCCGTAGGTTTCTGAAGAAGCTTCGCAGGGTCGAGCAACTGGGCGCTTGCGGCGCTAACAAAGACCGAGAAGGAAAAGATCTTGAGCCTGATGTTCATTTCAATGTCTCGAGGTAGGCGGTAACGTTGTGGATGTCGGCATCCGCATACTGCCGGAGCATGTCCAGATGGGCCTTCAGCGGATTGTTTACGACCACTTTGGGGACGTCGCCGTGGCGGTCGAAGGAGTGATAATCGCCGCTGGCGTCGCGGAAAGCGACATTGAAATCATCCAGGCGTTCCATCACGCCGGAATAAGTTTTGGCGTCCGCCGTCGTCACGGTCACCGTCACGGCGCTGCGTGAAGGAGACCCGCCGCGGCCGCCGCGGCCGAGGGACCGCGGCATGAGCCAATGGCCCTGCAGATCGTGCGCATCGTATTTGCCGCCGATGCCCTTCAGGTCTCCGGTCGGAGAGTGGCAGCTGTTGCATTTTCCCGCGCCATTAAAATACGCCTCGCCCTTTTTCGGATCGCCCGTCAGCGCGTCGAGAAAAACATAAGTATTTCGATGGTCCGCCGCGAAAGTCTGCACGTGCAGCCAGGAGACGATATCGGAAATCTGATCCTCTGAAAGATTCAGTTTCGGCATACCCTTATCGGGACGCCCGCTGCGAATCACCGGCGCCACGAGATTGCCTTTCTCATCATCGAGTAGAAGAAGGGAACGGACGAGATCCGGCGCCTTCTGGGTACCTTTAGCGGTAGCGCCGTGACATCCTCCGCATTTTGCCGCGAAGAGCTGGCCGCCGCGGTCCACCGCCTCCGGGTTTTGCTTCGATGCCGTGATCGCGGCGGGGCTGCCGACGATGGTGGCTTTTGCGCCGGACGAGGTCGGGATTTGCGCAAACGCAGCGCACACGCTCGACGCGAGCAGCGCCACGCTCGCGCCAGCGGGTCTGAACTTGAACATGATTACCCTAAGATCTTATCCCAGCATTTCTCGTCGTGTTAGCCCGGCAGGCGAGCGCGATGGCGAGCATACAACGGCGCCGATTTCGGGAATTCGTTGTAAGAACAGTGCGAGGTGAACTGGGAGATCGCCGGGTCCGATCTGCGTTATGCCCTGAGGGGAGTGAGCGCTAACCGAAGAAGCTGTTCCACATCATAGCCGCGGTAAGCCCGATCATTACGATGCTGGTGGCCCAGGCGATGGCGTTGGCCCAGAAGCCGTTCCGGTACTCTCCCATAAGCCGTTCGCGATTGACCAGCTTCAGCATGAACACCAGTACGAAAGGCAGCAGGACGCCGTTGGCTACCTGGGAAATCAGGATGACTTTGAGAAGCGGCAGCCCCGGTATCAGCACGAATCCCGCGCCGCACACGATCAGCGCGGTGTACATGCCATAGAAAATCTTTGCCTCGCCGAAGCGCTTGTCGATGCCGGACTCGAAACCCAGGCCTTCGCAAATGTTATAGGACGTGGCGAGCGGCAGTATAGCGGCGGACATCAGCGATGCGTTGATGAGGCCCACAGCGAAGAGGAGCGCGGCGAACCGGCCAGCGAAGGGGGCGAGAGCGCGCGCCGCATCGGCCACGTCGCCGATCTCACGATGCTGGGAGTGATAAATAGTGGCGGCGCAGGCCACCACGATAAAAAAGGCGATTACGTCCGTTACGACGCAGCCAAAGATGACGTCCAGGCGGCTCATCGGGTAATCGCGTTTTGAGACGCCTTTCTCGACAATGGATGCCTGCAGATAAAACTGCATCCAGGGCGTGATCGTGGTGCCGATCAGGCCGACGATCATCACGAGGTACCCCGGATCCGAACTGATGTGGGGCACGAACGTGTTCTCCATTGCGAGCTTCCAATCGGGTCGAGCGAGAAAGGCCGACACGGGATACGCGAAATAGATGAGAGACAGCGCGAGCAGCACTCGTTCAACGGGTTTGTACGAACCCCGGACGATAACGGCCCATACGATCAGGGCGCCGATGGGGACCGAGATGTACTTGCTTACGCCGAAAATGCCCATGCCTGACGCGAGGCCCGCGAACTCGGACGCTATGTTGCCGAAATCCGCGAATCCCAGCACGATCATCGTGAAGAAGGTCATGCGCAGACCGAATTCCTCGCGGATCAGGTCCGACAGGCCTTTGCCCGTGATGGCCCCCATACGCGCCGCCATTTCCTGCACAACGATGAGCGCGATCGTTGTCGGAATCAGCGTCCAGAGCAGCGCATAACCGTATTTCGCGCCCGCCTGCGAGTAAGTCAGAATGCCGCCTGGATCGTTGTCGACGTTGGCGGTGATGAAACCCGGTCCGATCACGGCGAACAGCGCGAGCAGCCGCAGGCGCATGATCTTCCAGGTGCGGACGGCCGGGTGGCGTGGCCGTTGAGGGCCGGTGTGACGCGCTTCGCTGATGGCTGCCGGCGCGGTCTTCAGCGGGGCCATGCTTTTCCCTCGACGTGGAGGCGCAGGAAATACGCCCAGACAGGCCCGCGATCGTGGTTATATGCCGGGTTCCAGTAATGCTGGGCATCGAAAGAAATCGCGAATCCCTTAACTACCTCGGCGCTGTAATAGCTTTCCCATGCAGTTTCGGGCGCGTAGTTCAGGCGACCATCTCCGATGAGGAAGTCGGTTCCGCCGCGCGCAAGATAAAGCGCATGAACCGCGGAGAGGCCCGCGACGGTAATCACAGACCCGATATTATCTTTGGGCCGACGCCAGCGTGTGCCCGCCAGCGAGAACCCGCCGCTGGCAAGACGGTCGATCGCCGTGAAGGCGAAGTCCTCATTCTTTCCATCACTCCATCCGAGTCTGAGGAAGACGCCCAGATCCTTTGTGACTTCCTGCTCCGCGTTAATTCCGAAGCCATATTTGAGCGTGCCGGGCTGCCGGACGGAAGTGACGTCCGGAGTGCTCCCCGTCGCGGCGGCCTTCTGCAAGGCGTCGCCGTAACTTCCCGACCGGGTGTGGTTCACATAACTCAGAACGCGAACGACGCCGGGGTGGCTGGCGATCTGGTGACGCCGCTCGACTTCAAATACGTCCCCGCGGTCGACGAAAATTCGCCGGTCAAAACGCCCCCCGTTGGCGACTGTGGGCTCCGCGGCGCTGGCATAGCGGAAAGACCACGAATGCAGGTGAATCTCGTGCATCCAGCCCCAGGTGTATCCGCGAACGTCCGCCGGGTAGTCCCAGGCGCCGTTGTACATCACGCCCCACTGCATGAACTGCGTGCGGGGGTCGTGCGAGTATTTGTTGTTATCGAAAAAATCGGTTACCGTGAAGCGCCCGATGGCTATGGTGTACCTGTTCGCCGGCCGGGTTCCGGCTAGCTGATTTACGTCCGACTCGACGGCTTCCGTCCGATCTCCGAAAGCGAAATCGTGGGTGAGGTAGAGGCGCGCGATATACGGTTTCGGCGTCGCGCTTGCGACGCGCGGCAGTTCGCCGTTAGCCGCATTGGCGAGTCCGTTAACCGAACTGAATCCCCGGCCCCCCGCGATTTCTCCGTTGAAGTAGAGCCGTGTGTTGTGTGTGAGGTCGATTCCCAGGAACAGCGTGGTCGTGAGGGACACGTCGCGTTCGGGATATTCTCTCAGGCTGAGGGAGCCGTAATATGGCGAATTGAAGGTTCCGTGGTACTGCCCGATGGATGTGGCCTGATAGTACAGATTCCAGCGTTCAGCGGAATCCGTCGCGGGGTCCGTCTGGGCCCATAGGGAGAGTGGGCCCAACGAGATCACGGCTCCCAAGTGTAAGGCGGTTCTGAGCATGTTTCGCACTTCTCAAACGCGCTGCGGGCGATGCTGGAGTGAAAACCTAAATGACCGAGACGATCTAGGAGAAGGAGAACCTCGCGCGAGACGGAGGCTCGGCTGCCCGTTCTTTCTGTTCCATGCATCTGGCTCCTTTGGACACGCGACTCCTCCTTTCTCGTGAGAGTTGTGCGATCATGCTCCAGCGTATCGCGCGAACCGGCGCAAGACAACACTAATTTCCGTAATCCTTATGTGAGCGCCGCTGACGGTCGTTTGCGCTGGCGGCCGGAATGAACTGACGTGAGGCAGAGCCTGCAAACAACGCTCATTTTCGCCGGCGCATTGACTTCGCTTGTGCCCGTCTTCGCAACGGGCTGTCTGATCTTTCCGCGCGTCGCCCTTCCCGGCGCCGTGCGATTCGCGTGTGGCGCCGCGGCGTACTCGGCGCTCGTGTCTGTGGTTTTGTTTGCACACGCCGGATACGCGCCGGTTTATCTCGCGTTAGCCGCCGCAGGCGGATTGGTGATACTCTCGCGCAGGCAGAATTGGGAACGGAAAGCTCGGACGCCGTGGTTTTATCGCATTGTCTTCGCCGCATCGGGGGCGGCGTATCTGATCGTCGCGCTTGCCCCCGAGACGGAACCAGATGCTGCCGGTTACCACCTGAGAATTGCCGCGGACTGCGTTCGACTTCATACGTTCAACAATCGCGCGGCGTTCTTCGATGTCCTTCCGCATGGACTGGAGGCGCTTTTCGTGCCTGCCATGGCGGTCGGAGGAGGAAGCGCGCCGCGTCTGGTTCATTTTGCGTTCCTGATCGCGTGCGGGTTTCTGATTCGCGAGATCGCCCGCGAACTGGGCCTATCCGAAGCAAAGGGCTGCGCGGCTGCCGCGTTGTTCTTCCTTGCGCCGGTCTGCGGCGTTGACGGGACGTCCGCGTATTCAGAGGCGGCCCTGGCTTGCGCATGCTGTACCGTCGTCTATCTGTTCATCCGGTGGGAACGGGAGAGGTCATTTCCGTTGCTGGCGTGCGCGGCCATCAACGCCGCCTTCTGTTATTCGATTAAGCCCACCTTCGGCTGGGTGGCCCTTGCCGCCGCGATCGTGGCAGCGGCAAGGGGCGCCCCGCTACGAGAATTAGCCAGATTTACGGCGCTTTTCGCGGCGTTTGTTACGCCCTGGCTGTTGCGCTCCTATTTGATTTCGGGCAGTCCCGTCGCGCCCTTTCTGAGCGCAATCTTTCCGAACAACATCGGTACCCCCGATATCGAGCATCGCCTTGCATCGGAATACAGCGCGTTCCGGGCGGGATTCTCCTGGAAGGCAGCGATCGCGGACTATACAGTGCTTGGTGGAAATCAGGGGGTTTTCGGGCCTGCGTTCCTGATGGTTCCGATCGGGCTGGTATCGCTGAGGACCAGGGCGGGGCGGATATTGGCCGTTGCCTCGGCTCTGCTCGCTTTACCATTCTTCTTTAACACCGGAGCGAGATTTCTGATGCCCGCGGCGGCCCCGGCCGCGGTCCTCATCGCAGCGGCAACGTCGTCCCCGCTCGGCATTGCGCTTGTGGTAATACAGGCTGTGGCGGTGGCTCCCCCGGCGCAGCGATTCTACAATCCCCGGCTTGACTGGGGCATTGCCGAAATCCCGCTTGCGGCAGCCTTGCGGATCGAGCCAGAGTCCTCATACCTCCGTCGAAGAATTCCGAGCTACGAATTCACGCAGGAGATTGCGTCGGCGACTCCGCCGGGAGCGCGCATATTCTCATGCGCAGGACTTCCGGATGCCTATGTTCCCCGGGAGACTCTCACCTACTGGCACTCGCGTCTCGCGCAGCGAATCACGGACTCGCTGAACTTCGCCATGATGAGCCAGGGTACCCGAGCGCGGCTGCTTTCATGGCGGTGGCAGACGCCGCCCGGCCGGCTGATCCGAGTTACCGCATTGACGGAGATGCGACTGGTGGACGGCGCTGCGGCGCAAACGTGGCGGCTGTTCCAGCCTGGGGAATCATTTCAGGTGGGTCTGAAGCCGGGCGTCGCCGGCGCAGACTTTCTGATCTGGCCCGGCGATCAGGCTCGCGTTCGCACCGATGTTGCGGGGACCAGCGGCCCATGGCGCAATATCGATGCGAACGCTGAGCGATGGGCCGTTCCCATCGATCTGCGAGGCGACGTCACGGCTTTGCTGAAACGCTCGGGCTTCGATTACCTTGCAATCCCGGTGAGTGATGACGCATTTGCGCCGATCGGCCGGGATATGCTGCGCAACGGCGGAGAATGGCGGGTCACAGCTGTCGCGCGTTCCGGATCGCTCTATCTGTTCAGGCTGTAGGCTTCAATCGCCCATTCATGGCTTCCACGTGCTGCCTTCCGGTATACGGTTTTGCACAGAAAGCCAGCGATTCCCGTTTCCCGAAATCGCTCCTCGGCGATCGCGAACGACCGGCGTCGCGGGGTCGACCTCCCGCAGACGATCGAAGGTTTCCTTGCCGTCCATTCCGGGCATGGTCAGGTTCAAAAGAACGGCGTCGCGTTTTCCCTTTCTCGTGAGAATCGTCAATCGCCTCTGGTCTTTCAGAGCGATGCCGCCCTTTGTATTTTCCATTTACCGAAACCGACGCCCCCCTGCGCAAGCGTGTGCTGAATAGAATGAGAGCCATGAAATCCGGATCCAACTCGCAATCGCGTACGTCGCGCCCTGACCGCAGAACTTTCCTTCGCTCCTGCGCAGCCGCGGGAGCCGCGCTGCTGGGGCCACTGCCGGCGCTCGCTGCCATCCCGAAAATGAAGATCACGCGGGTGCGCGCATATGCCCCACCGAGTCCGAACCCTCTTTTCAATCAGGCCGACACGGTGGTGACGGTAGAAACAGATGCGGGGATCACAGGGATTGGAGAAGGAGGTTTCCCCGACACGCTCCGACAGTGCGCGGGCCGATTGATCGGGCAGGATCCGCAGCGCATCGAGCGGCTTTGGCAGGATATGTCGCGGTCGTTCTTCTATCCGCCGGGCCGGGAGAAGGAGGACGCGCTCGGCGCGCTCGATCTGGCTTTGTGGGACATTCGCGGCAAGGCGCTCCAGTTGCCGGTGCACGAGATTCTCGGCGGCACGGTCCGAAATTACTGTGAGTGCTACAACACTGCGGGGGTGATTCCGGGCGTTCAGCCGGGCATGGGGATTAAGGAGCGAGCGGCTCTGACGATCAAGGCAGGTTATCGCGCGTTTCGAATGGATGCGGCTTCGAACGGCCGGGGCAACGCGGTGTACAACACCCGCGAACGTGTCCTTCAGGTTCATGCCGATTGCGAGCAGGCGCGCGAAGGCGTCGGAAAAGACGGGGACTTCTGCATCGACTTCCACCAGCGATTCGATCTGATTGACGCCGTGCGCGCCGCGAACCTGATCGAGCCTCTCGCGCCGCTTTTCGTGGAAGATCCGACTCGCGCCGAGGCGTTCGAGCAGGATCTTCCAAAATTCCGGCAGATGGTAAAGGTTCCGGTGGCAGCGGGCGAAGAGTGGGGAAACCGATGGGACTTTAACCGGCTCGTCGAGAATCACGACATCGATTACGTTCGCGCAACGTTGCCGAATGTGGGTGGGATCACCGAGATGATGAAGATCGCGGCCCTGTGCGAGACCCACTTCATAGGCATCGTGCCCCACTTCACTGGCCCGATCGCGACCGCGGCTCTGGTGAACTGTCTAAGCACCTATTCGGGTCCCGTCCTGATGGAATACAACTTTGGCGGAAGAACGCTGCCACATCTGCCTGTGTGCCTCGACTTCAAAGAGGGCAAGCTCTATCCGAACGATCGCCCTGGGCTGGGGGTCGAGCTGGACATGAAGCAACTCACCCAGATTCTCGAGGTCAACAAGTACGACACGAATCGCGCGCAGACCTATTTCCGTGCGGACGGGTCGATTACGAACTGGTAGTTCGGCGCTGTTCGGGCTCGCAGCGCTGCAATAATGAACGAAGTGAAAGCCCGAGTCTACGTTACGTTCAAACCATCCGTTCTCGACCCGCAGGGCCAGACCATTCGCGCCGCGCTCAACGGTCTCGGCCATAAGGGAATCGAGGATGTCCGTCAGGGAAAGTTCTTTGAGATCACGATGCAGCCGGGCGAAGACCTGGACGCGATCGCGCGGGACGTTTTGAGTAATCCGGTAATTGAAAACTACCGGATCGAAATGCTGGACTGACTCACGAACGCGCTTCGAGACGCGTGACGCGCTGGTCGATGTCCGCGAGCATCCGCAGCGTCGTGTCGTGGTTGGTTTCGATTAGGCGACGAAGTTCGGCGAACATATTCATGATGTCGGCTTTATCGGCCCGCATCTCCGCGCGGAGAGCTTCCTTCACGTCCCCTAAACGCGTGTTCACATCACCCAGACGGGCGTTATTGATCAACACTCCTCCGAATATCGCGAGGACCGTGATCGCAATGGCGAGAATCTGAGCGTCGTTCATGGCGCTTGCCTAAAGAATAACGCAGCCTTCCGGCCGTTCGTACAATGAACTACATGTGCGGAATTGTCGGGTACGTGGGCGCGCAGCGGGCTGTTCCGATCATTATCGATGGCCTGAAACGACTGGAATATCGCGGCTATGACTCCGCTGGCATCGCCGTTTACTGTGATGACGGCTCGCTGGGCGTTCGCCGGGCTTCAGGAAAACTTCGCAACCTCGAAGATGCCCTTTTGATGGATCCGGTCGATGGCTCATTCGGTATCGGACACACCCGCTGGGCCACGCACGGCCGGCCTACAGAGGAGAACGCTCATCCGCATCGCGATTGCACCGGTGACATCGTTGTGGCGCACAACGGAATCGTCGAAAATTACCTCCAGCTTAAAGAACAGCTTCAGGAGGAAGGGCACGTTTTCAAGACCGAAACCGACACCGAGGTGATCGCGCACCTGGTCGAGAAATACTTCGAGGGCGACCTTGAAACGGCTTTCCGCGCGGCGGTGAAGCAACTGCGAGGCGTTTTTGCCCTTTCGGTGCTGAGCCGCAAGGATCCGAACAAGATCCTGGCGGCGAGAGAAGGCCCGCCTGTAGTCATCGGACTGGGAAATCGGGAGTATTTCGTGGCGTCGGACGTACCGGCGATTCTGAGCCACACGCGGGACATGTTTTTCCTCGCCGATGGCGACATTGCCGTGCTTACGCCAGCCGGCGTCCGATTGACGGACTTCGACGGGAACCCGGTCAACCGCCAGGTTCAGCACGTCCTCTGGGACCCGATCATGGCGGAAAAAGGCGGCTACAAGCACTTCATGCTCAAGGAAATCTTCGAGCAGCCGCGAGCCGTCAAGGACACAACGGTGGGCCGCGTGGGGCAGGAAACAGGGAAGATCTTCCTCGACGAGATGGACATCACGCCTGAGGAGTTTCAGGCCTTCCGGGGCGTGAAAATCGTGGCTTGCGGAACGAGCTGGCACGCGGCGCTCGCGGGCAAGTTCATGATCGAGCAGCTCGCGCGGATTCCGGTGGAGGTGGATTACGGCAGCGAGTTCCGTTATCGCGACCCGCTCGTGTCTTCGGACGTTCTGACCGTTGTTATCTCGCAATCGGGCGAGACCGCCGACACGCTGGCGGCGCAGCGGGAGGCGAAGCGGAAGGGTTCGAAGACGCTGGCGATCTGCAATGTAGTGGGATCGATGATCACCCGCGAAGCGGTGGGGACGCTCTATACGCATGCGGGGCCGGAGATCGGCGTGGCATCAACCAAGGCGTTCACATGTCAGCTAACCGCGCTGGCGATTCTGGCGGCCTATCTGGGCCAGATGCGTGGACATCTCGACGAGCAGAACTCGCGGTGTTTCGTGCAGGAACTGATCCGAATTCCGGGCAAGATCGAAACGATTCTGGGGCACGATGCGCAGTACGAGGAACTCGCCCGCAAACTGTTCCGCGCGACTGATTTCCTCTATTTGGGACGGGGCGTTCATTTCCCGATCGCACTCGAAGGCGCGCTGAAACTGAAAGAGATCTCCTACATTCACGCGGAGGGTTATCCCGCGGGAGAAATGAAGCACGGGCCGAACGCGCTTATCGATGAAAACCTGCCGGTCGTGGTACTCGCCACGCGGGATCGCGCCAGCCAGTCGAGCGGGCTGCTCTATGAAAAGACGCTTTCGAACATTCAGGAGGTCAAGGCTCGCGAGGGCAGGGTGATCGCAGTAGTGACCGAAGGCGACAAAGAAGTCCGCAAGGTTGCCGACGATACTCTGGAGATCCCCGCCGCTCCCGAGATCCTGTCGCCCATTCTGGAGATCGTTCCGCTTCAGTTGCTGGCGTACCACATCGCCGTGCGCCGAGGCTGCGACGTGGATCAGCCGCGGAACCTCGCCAAGAGCGTCACGGTTGAGTAACGCCTGGTGAGGCAGGCGCACGGCGAGATCAGCGTCCGGACCCGGGGCAAGGGCCTCTACGACATCACGCGCGAGGTTCGCGCCTGGATTCGGGAGCAGGGAATCGCCGATGGGGTTCTGACCCTGCTTCTGCAGCACACTTCGGCTTCTCTCACGATTCAGGAGAACGCCGATCCTGACGTCCGCAGCGACCTTGAAGAGTTCCTGGAGCGGCTGGTTCCAGAGTCTACGAAGTGGTTTCGGCATACCACCGAAGGGCCGGACGATATGCCCGCCCACATTCGAGCGGCGCTGACTTCGCCGACGCTTTCCATACCCGTGCGCCACGGGGCGCCGCTCCTGGGAACCTGGCAGGCCGTCTATGTTTTTGAGCACAGGGCGGTTCCCCACCGGCGGACGACCGTGCTTCACCTGCTGGGCGAATAGCCGGGTACCCTCTTTTGCCCGGCTAACCGCCCGGCCCCGGAACAGTCTAACCTTACAACCGGATGGACCTGGGCGACGACATCGCCATCAGCAGGGCGCGGCGCGGGGATCGTGACGCATTTCGGGTGCTCGTGGAGCGCCATGCCAGGGCTGTATTCCGGCTCGCTTACCGTATGACGAACAGCGAAACGGATGCCGAAGACATTGTGCAGGAAACGTTCCTGCGCGCCTGGAAACAGATCGCGAAATTTGACGGACGGGCTTCGTTTCCGACCTGGCTGCATCGGATCTGCGCCAACTGTTCGTTGGATCTGATCCGTGCGCGCAAGCGGAAACAGGAACTGCATCAGCCGTTCGAGGACGAGGCTTCGGATCCTTTCTCGCAGATTCCGGCGGGCTCACCGTCGCCAGAGCGTCTGGCGCAGAGTTCCCAGATTTCGGCGATCCTGATTCCGGCGCTCGACTCGCTGAGCGAGATGGAGCGAACCGCCTTCGTCATGCGGCACTACGAAGGGATGGGGATCGAGGAGATTTCGGAGGCTCTGGGCGTGCAGCCTGGAGCCGCCAAACACAGCGTGTTCCGCGCTGTTCAGAAACTAAGGCGGGCATTGGAGCCAGCCATGAGCGCAAGCCGATGAGTGAAATCAGTGTGAATCATACGGGCTCAGGTCATCTCAGCGACGATGACCTCGTCCTTCTCTACTACAAGGAGCCCGGCGTTCCGGGGGCGGTCCGCGAGCACGTGCTCGAATGCCCGCAGTGCGCGGCGTCTGCCGAGCGACTTGCCCGCACTCTGAACGCATGCGACGAATGGGTTCCGCCAGAACCAGAGGCCGATTTCGGACGGAGCATCTGGGCTCAGATTGCTCCCCAAATGGCGGACCGCCGACGACCGCGGTTCAGCGGATGGTTCAAGGTAGCGGTCGCGTTTGCCGCCACTGCGGCTCTTCTTATCGTCGCCTTCGTCGCCGGGCGCGCCACGCGCGGGCCCGCGCCGTCGATCACGGCGGGCCTTTCCAGACAGGCTCGCGAGCGCATTCTTGCGATCTCGCTTGCCGACCATCTGGATCGGGTGGAAATGCTGCTGACCGAAGTCTCGAACGCCGACGATACTGACGTCTCGCAGTTTCAGGACAATCGGCTGCGCGCCCAGGATCTGGTGGATGAAGGCCGCCTGATGCGCCAGACGCTGGCGCGGAGCGGCGAGTCCGCCACGCTTTCACTGCTCGATGAAGTCGAGCGGTTCATGCTCGAGGTCGCAAACGCCCCCGAGCAGATGACTCCGGAGGATGTTCGCGAGCTTCGTGGCCGCATCGGATCGGGGTCTTTGTTGTTCAAAGTGCGCATCATTGAATCGAATTTAAGGACGGAAGGACAAAGGTCATGAATGTTTGGGAGAAGAGTCTCGCGGTTGCGGCCATGGCGATTTCAACAGCGTTCGCGCAGGAGCCGAAGTTTGACGCTGACGCCGATGTCGCGCTTGCGAAGGCGCAGGAAGCCCTGTCGAAGATCGACATGGGTGAGGTGTCTGCTCAGCTGGCGAAGTCGGAGGCGGCGCTCAAGTCGCTGGATATGAAGGTTCCGACCGCAGACTTGGCAGGATTAAAGGAATTGGCGTTCCTTCAGGCGACTCCGTCCGCTGGCCGTCAGGTGAAAGTCCGCCCCGGGGCCGGCGATGCGGGATATGAATCGGGAACGCGCCTGCTGGATCAACGCAAATACGACGAGGCGATCGCGCGATTCGATCAAGTGATTGCCGCCAAGACGGACCGGAGTGACGGGGCGCTTTATTGGAAAGCGTACGCGCTGAACCGGGTGGGCCGCCGTGACGAAGCGCTCGGCGCGATCGCCGCCCTTCGCCGGGACTATCCGAACAGCCATTGGTTGAACGACGCCCAGGCATTGGAGGTTGAAGTCAAGCAAAACGCCGGCCAGCCCGTGTCTCCCAACGACGGAGCCAACGACGACATCAAGCTGATGGCGATTAACAGCCTGATGAACGCCGACCCTGAGCGCGCCATTCCGTTGCTCGAGACTCTCCTGAAAAGCAATGCCACGCCCCGCGTGAAGGACCGCGCCATGTTTGTTCTGACTCAGAATCGGTCCGCGCGCGCGCAGCAGGTGCTGGCCGACTATGCGAAGGGCTCGGGCAATCCCGATCTCCAGTTGCGCGCGATTCGTTATATCGGGATGTCGGGGGCGCCCGAAGCCCAGCAGCAATTGGTCGGCCTGTACTCCGCCACGAGCGATCCCTCTGTGAAGCGCGAAATCCTCCGCTCGCTCATGCAGTCGAATGCTAAGGACCCAATTTTCAATGTCGCGAAATCGGAGAAAGACCAGGCGCTTCGCGAAGAGGCGATTCGCCAACTCGGCGCGATGAGAGCAACGGATCAACTGGCTCAACTCTACGCTTCGGAAACTGTGCCTGAAGTCCGCACGACGATCATTCGCTCGCTAATGGCCGCGGGGGCCACGGACAAGCTGCTGGACATCGCAAAGACTGAAAAGGATCCGCAGGTCCGCGCCGAGGCGATTCGCAACTTTGCTTTCAGCCGTAACGCCAGCGCCGATAACCTGGTGAGCATTTACAGCTCTGACGCCGACGCTCGGGCAAGAAGGGAAATCATCAACTCCCTGCATGCCCGCGGAGATGCGAAGGCCCTGATTGATATTGCCCGGAAGGAGGCCGACCCGACGATGAAGAAATATATCGTGGAGCGGCTTGCCACGATGCGCAACAGCAAGGAAGCGACCGATTACATGATGGAGCTTTTGAAATGAAGCCTCTTGCAATTCTTCTGGCATTCGGGCTCTGCGCCGTCGCGCAAAAGCCCGATGTGGACAACGCCCGGCTCGAAACGCGCGCTTTCTCGGGATCGCTGCAGGCAGAGTTCGCCCGAAACGGGGCGGGTCCTTACTGGGCTGCGTGGTCCGAGCCGATCATACCGGGGCGCCACGGCGACATGTGCTGGTCCACCGATGACCGTCAGGACACGCATGCGACGGGAGCTCCGGTAAGGCTGGAGGGCCAGACCACGCTGCTCGTGCTCGTCCGGATGGAGAATTCGCAGGTGAATCAGTTGCGAGTCGCGTCGCTGGATTGCCGCTTTGACGGTGGCGGCCTGCCCTTCTACTGGATCTCCGGCGTTCCGGCCTCCGAAAGTGTGGCATGGCTCAAGGCCCAGATTACGGAGAAAAGCCCGGACCGCGCCATTCTGCCCATAGCTCTCACCGCCGGGCCGGAAGCGGAGCGGGCGCTCGACGAACTCACTTCGCCTGCCTCGCCCCCGCGTGTTCGTGAGAAGGCGGCCTTCTGGCTCGGGAATTCGCGCGGCGCGCAGGGATTGGGCGTTCTGAAGCGAATGCTCGTGAACGACCCCGACGCAAAGGTACGTGAGCAGGTCGTATTCGCGATTTCGCAGAGCAAGGAACCTACGGCCATCCAAACGCTTATCGACGAGGCCCGCACCGACAAGACGCCGCAGGTACGAAGCAAAGCGCTGTTCTGGCTCGCTCAAAAGGTCGCGAGCAAACAGGCTGTGGACGCGATCAGTCGCGCGGTTAAGGAAGATCCCGAACAGTCGGTGAAGGAACAGGCGGTCTTCGCTCTCAAGCAACTACCTGAATCGGAGGGCGTGCCTCTCCTGATCGATGTGGCGAAAAACAATCCGAATCCCGGGGTGCGAAAGAAGGCGATATTCTGGCTCGGCCAATCCCGCGATCCGAGAGCCCTCGACTATTTCGCCCAAGTCCTCAAATAATAAGCGAGCAGCCGAATACACTGTACTTGCGCACCGGCTGCTCGCGCTCACCTGTTCACCGGCGGCGTTTTTGGCCAATGCCGTCTTCCTGATCCGACCCCCGATTCGGTCTCACGCCTAAGCCTCGAAGAGAGTTGGTCGATTCGGGCCATCATCTGCGCGCTGCGGGGATTCTTGAGCCCATCGTGGCGAGCCAGCCGGAGAACGCGCGCGGAGTGGCTACTCTCGCGATCGCTGGCGGCGACTGCCGATCTGTAACGCGCCCTCAAACTCGCCGATGCGCTCTGGCTTCCGACACATCGGGCGCCGCTTTGGCGCACATGCAGCTTGGGTTCGCGCTGGCGAAGCAGGGAGCTTACCCGGAAGCGCTCGCAGAGCTGAAGACTGCCGCAGAGCAGGATTCCTCGCTCGATGCCGCGAAGGCGGAGATCAAGCGAGTGAATGCGCTCCGGCGCTGATTCGCCGTTATCTCAGAGCGGCCCCGTGCGACGATTGGACTGATGCGTTACGTGCTGAGCCGCCGCACGCCAGTCGGCTCCCGCATTCTCCTGATCGAGAGCGGCTCGCGGTCTCTCATGGAAGGATTGGCGCCCCTGTTACGTTCCACCTGGGCGGCGAGCTACGATTTCGATCTCGTCACCTGTTACGGCGGGACGCCGGAGGGACTACCGGGGAACGCTCGTATATTCCGTGTAAGCGATTATGGAACACCCCAGCGGCGAAGGGAACTGATCAAGGAACTGCGCGCCCGCGACTACGCTTTCGCGGGGATGATTTGCTCGGCGGAGCCGATCATGACGAAGTGGAAGTGGATGCTCGCCCTGCGCGTTCCGGCGAAGGTTTTCATCGTCAATGAGAACGGCGATTATTTTTGGCTCTCCCGGGAGAATGCCCAGTCCGTCCGCAGATTCGCGCTGGTCCGCGCGGGGCTTGAAGGCGCTGGAGCTGCCCGTACGCTGGCGCGGCTCGCGATATTTCCGCTCTCGGTGTTATTTTTGCTCTTGTACGCGCTGTGGGCGCATGCCGGAAGAATGGTGCGAACGCGCGTGGCTCTCACATCAAAATGAAAATCATTCGAATCTCGAAAACCGGCGGCCCGGAGCAGATGGAACTGGTCGAAGCGCCCGTGCCGCAGCCGGGGCCTGGCCAGGCCCTCGTGAAAATCGCCGCCACCGGCGTTAATTTTATAGACGTTTATTTCAGGATCGGCCTGTACAAAGCCGAACTTCCGTTTACGCCGGGTAATGAAGCCTCGGGCACGGTCGAGGCGGTCGGAACCGGCGTGACGGACCTTGCGCCCGGCGACCGGGTCGCGTACGCCATGCACAGGGGTTCGTACGCGGCGTATGCCGTTGTGCCGGCGGCGCAGCTGGTGAAGCTGCCGGAACATGTCGATTTTCGATCCGCCGCCGCCGCGATGCTCCAGGGGATGACGGCGCATTACCTGACCCACTCTTCCTATCCGCTGAAAAAAGGCGATGTCTGTTTGATTCACGCCGCTGCGGGCGGCGCCGGGCGTCTGACCGTTCAGATGGCGAAGATGCGCGGGGCCACAGTTTACGGGACCGCCGGAACGGATGAGAAGGCCGCGCTCGCCAAGTCTGCCGGAGCGGACGAGGTCATCGTCTACACGAAACAGGACTTCGTGGAAGAAGTCAAACGCCTCACGGGCGGAAAGGGCATCGACGTCATTTACGATTCAGTCGGTCAGAGCACATTTCTGAAAGGTTTGGATCTGTTGAAGCCGCGCGGCATGATGGTGCTCTTCGGACAATCGAGCGGAGCTGTTGCGCCGTTCGATCCCTCCATCCTGAATCAGAAGGGATCGCTGTTCCTGACCCGGCCCAGTCTGGCGCATCATTGCCTGACGCGCGAGGAGTTGCTGTGGCGGTCGGGAGACGTGCTCCAGTGGATCTCCGAAGGCAAACTCAAATTACGAATCGAGAAAACGTATCCGCTCGGCGAAGCGCCTCAGGCACACCGTGATCTCGAGAGCCGCAAGACCGCCGGGAAACTGCTCCTTGAACCCTGAAGCCGGAGAGGAAGCGGATGAGCCTTCAGGCCCGGCTCACTCTCTGGGCGATCGGGCTGACAGCGGTGATCGTATGCGTCGCGTCTGTACTGGACGTAGGCTCTGAGTTTTCCCGGCAGTTCAACACCACCAGGCACGACGCGCAACTCATCCTTCAGTCCGTCGAAGAATTTGTACGAGTGCTCGGACGGGATTCCGATACCGAGCACGCCCAAACGCCAGTCGGACCGGACGCGCCCGATCTCTCTGCCGCACTTCATCAATTGGTACAGGGCGCGCGCCCGCTGGTGGAAGTCGCGGTTTGCGACGACCGAAGGAACGTTATTGGCGACAGCGATGCGGCGAAAATTGGCGGCCCATGCCCCGCGCTTCCCGAATGGAGTAACGTAGTCGACCGTAGTAACTGGTTCGACAAGCTGCACTTGCTTTGGCGCGACGAAGGCGAGTACGCAGTATCGGGCGACGTCAGAAGCTCACGATCGGGCAATTCGACCTTTCGCGTGAAGCTGGTCCTGCGCCCGCAGCTGATCGGGGAAGAACTCGCGCCGATCCTGAAGAAGCATCTCGCGATTTCTGCGTTGGCCATCGCGGGCTCCATGTTCGGAGCCTTTCTGTTCTTCAGTTTCGCCTTGCGTCCACTCGGAAGCCTGGGGAAAATGATCGACCTCATCGCGAAGGGCGAATACGAATTTCCCGCGGTAAACCCACAGAGCGCGATACCGGGAGAATCGCAGGACGAATTCCGGATCGTGGCTTCGAAGGTGTCAATGCTGGGACAGCAGCTCCGCGGCGCGCAAACCGAGTTCTCGGATCTGAAGACCAACGTGGAGCGATTGCTTGAGGAACTCGAAGACGCCGTTCTGATTTTTGCGCGCGACCGTCGATTGATTGCCGCCGCGGGTTCGGTAGAGAAATTTCTGGGACGCCCGCGCACGGCGCTGCTGGGCGAAACCATTACTGAGGTTTTCCCGACAGGAACACCTCTCGGGCTCTTTCTGTCTCAGGCGGTTCAGACCGGTCGCACGCTCAGGAACCGGCGCGTTCCGCTTGACAGAGGCTTCGCGCTGCTTTCCGTAGAGTTTCTGGAATCGAGCGCGGCAGGCGGGATGCTCATCCGGTTGCGCGACCCCGAGGCGACGCGTCAGATTGGCCGCCAATTGCAGACCGCCGACCGGCTTTCCGCAATCAGCCGGCTGACGAAGGGCGTGGCCCATGAGGTGAAAAATCCGCTGAACGCAATTCTCATGCACGTGGAGCTTGCCCGGATGAAGCTCGCGCACGGGGATTACGATCTCGATCAGCAGATGGACATTATCACGAGCGAGATTATGCGTCTGGATCGCGTTGTGAAGACCTTCCTGGACTTTACTCGACCCGTTCAGCTTAATCTCAGCGACGTTCGTATCAGTGATTTCATGGACGATGTGGCAAGCCTCGCGCGTCCGCAGGCCGCGGCGGCCGGGATTGAGATCGTACAGAACGTTAAGGTGGAAGATTCTATGATCACGGTCGATGTCGATCTTCTCAAGCAAGCGGTGTTCAATATAGTGGTCAATGCCATTGAGGCAATGGAAAACGGCGGTACTCTGCGACTCGAAGCGTCGCTGAAAGGAGATGATGCGGAAATCCGAATCTCCGACACGGGTCCAGGCATTCCGGCAGCTGTGCGGGAACGTATTTACGATCTTTACTTCACCACAAAGGAGAGCGGCTCGGGCATTGGGCTCGCCATGACCTACCGGATCGTGCAGCTTCACGACGGCACCATTGATTTTGAAAGCCAGCCGGGGCGGGGAACCACGTTCGCGCTCCGCTTTCCGCTATCCCTGGTGGCCGCATGAGCACCGCACAGGATCGGCGGCGAAAGGCCGCGGAGCAGCTTATTGAGCCGGGGCTGGACGCGCTGCTCCTCTCGGGACTTCACAACGTCCGATACCTCACCGGTTTTACCGGCAGCAATGCCATGCTGCTGTTGCATCGGGACGGCGAGGCCGCGTTGTTCACCGATCCGCGGTATACCGTTCAATCAAAGCAGCAGACCGACTGCCGCGTCCGGATTGCGAAGGGCAAATTGACCGCAGGCGTTGTGTCCGAGATCCATCGCCGGCGGCTTCGAAAGGTTGGATTTGAATCGGACCAAATGACCGTGTCGGATCTGGAGGCATTGAAGAAGGACCTTCCGCCGCGCTGTTCGTTGGAGCCTGCCCCGGGATTGATCGAGAATCTACGGATGGTGAAGGACGCCGGGGAGATCGATCTGGTCCGACGGTCGGTAATTATTAATTCGCAGGCTCTGGACTCCGCGCTGTCGCGCGTGAATATGAACATGACCGAGGCCGATTTCGCGACGGAGATCGATTATCAGAGCAGGCGACTCGGAGCCCAGAGACCTTCCTTCGACACCATAGTGGCGGCGGGCCCCCGATCGGCTCTTCCGCATGCGCGTTCGGGCGACGCCAGCATCGGCAGAGGCATTCTCCTGATCGACATGGGCGCATTCCACGGTGACTACGCGAGCGACATGACGCGCATGGTCTACTTCGGAAAAGTGGAGCGGCGATACAAGCGCGCCTATCACGCGGTGCTCGAGGCGCAGTTGGCGGCTATCGACTCCGTGCGGCCGGGCGTGACCGCTGCCGCGGTTGACCGCGCTGCGCGCCGCACGTTGAAGCTTCATGGGCTGGAGCGAGAATTTGTGCATTCTACCGGACACGGTCTGGGGCTCGAAATCCATGAGCGGCCACGAATTGGGCGCAAGGATAAGACAAAGCTTGAGGCCGGCATGACGGTCACGATCGAACCTGGCGTCTATATGGAGGGCTGGGGCGGAATTCGTATCGAGGACACGGTTCTCGTGACCAGTGGCGGATGCGAAATCCTCACTCCCACCACAAAAGATCTGCGCGAACTGTAGTTCAGAAAGCTATTCAGTCCCGCACGAGTGAGAACCGATCGACCGTCTCGCCCGCGTCGCTGATCTGAGTGAGTTCTACCCGGTTCGCGTTCACGTCCAGGAGCGTAAGCGTGTGGCGATTCGAAATGAATTGATCTGTGAACGGCTGCCAGGTTGCTCGATCGTCTCCCTGAGCGGAGTCGTATAACTCGGCGCCGCCCGCGCCGCTCACCACGTAAACGACGCCATCCGACGCGTTCAGCGTGAACTCACCCGGCACTTCGCCTTTCTCATTCCTTCGGCCCGGAGCAAACTTCAGCGGAACGCTTCGTTGATAGTTATGCCGGTGCCCGGAAAAGACGATCGACACCTTTCCCGCTTCCAGCAAGGGAGCAACCGGGCGCATCCATTGGTCTGTAAACCAGGGATTTGACGAACTGAACGGAGGATGATGAAACGCAACGAATCTCCAGGCCGAGTCCGCTGCCCTCTTGAGATCCTCTGCGAGCCAACTCCGGAGGCGCGGATGCCTCCACTCCATGTAGTCATTCGAATCGAGCACAGTCCAGTGGGCATCTCCATAGTCGAACGAGTAGTTCGCCATCACGGGGTAACGCGGGCCTGCCGCCTGCAGGAAAGCCTCCTTCGCGGACAAGTTTCCCCGCAGGACGTGCGCGCATCCCGGTTCGTTCCGCAGTTCGGAAGGGCCGTTCAGCGGTTGATCCCAGTAGAGAAAGTAGGCCAACGCGTCGTCGAACTTCTCGAAATTGGGAGGCGACATGTCGTGGTTTCCGGGCGTTGGCACGAACAGTATGGATCGCATCGCGTTGGTATACGCGGGGAAAAACTCTTCCCGATACTCCGTAATGCGGCCATAATCGTAAACCATGTCGCCCGTCAGCAGAATGAAATCGGGATTCGCGGCGACGGCCTGGCGCGCGATCTCGCGTTGTACCGGCCGGTTATGGGAGCAGTCTCCGAAGAGAACAACCCGCGATGCCTGGCCTTTCGCCCTTTTGGCGCGCGCCGATGACTGAAAGACCGGTACTCCGTTTCTCGCGACGCGATAGCAAAAAAGATCGCCAGGATCCAGGCCCGACATCGTCGAATGGAAAACGCAATGCGGCGCTATGCCCGGCGCACGAATCGGAATTCCGCGCGGAAGCTGTCCCGCGCACCATGTTTCGTCCCTCTCGTTCCGCGTTTCCACTGTCCATTCGCCGTCGCAATCGGGCGTGTGCCAGACGAGCGCGAGACTTCCCGGATCGGAAGAGTTCCCCAATTGGAGGTAGGGCTCCTGGAGGAAATACACTACATCAGACTGCCATAGGCCCGACGGTAGACTGAATGAAAATTATGGAACATCGACGGCTCGGCGCCACTGGATTGAAAGTCTCCCGCCTGTGTCTTGGCATGATGAGTTACGGATCGAAGACATGGCGACCCTGGGTAATGGAACAGGACGAGGCATTCCCGTTCATCCGGCGTGCGATTGAAAGCGGAATCAACTTTTTTGATACCGCCGACATGTATTCACTCGGCGTCAGCGAGGAGATCCTCGGGCGCGCTCTGACGGAGTTCGGACCGGGACGCGACAGTGTGGTCGTCGCGACGAAGGTTTTCAACGCCATGAGCGATGATCCGAACGACAAGGGACTGTCGCGCAAACACATCTTCAAGTCGATCGATCGAAGTCTGCGACGCCTGAATACCGATTTCGTGGATCTGTATCAGATCCATCGCTTCGATCCCGAGACGCCGATCGAAGAAACCCTGATTGCGCTCAACGATCTCGTGCGCGCCGGGAAGGTTCGCTACATCGGCGCATCCGCGATGTGGAGTTGGCAATTCATGAAGATGCTCGCGATGTCCGAGAGGCTGGGACTTGCGCGGTTCGTGAGCATGCAGAATTATTACAACGTCGTCTATCGGGAAGAAGAGCGGGAGATGTTACCGCTCTGCCGCGAGGAAGGAATCGGCGTGATTCCGTTCAGTCCGCTGGCCCGTGGTTTCGTGGTGGGCAATCGCCGTAAAGAGGATTGGGGCGACACGGTGCGCGCCAAAACAGACGATTATTCACGGAAACAGTATTATCGGCCCCAGGACTTCGCGCTGGTCGATAAGCTGACCCAAATTGCGAATAACCGTGGAATTAACAACGCGCAGGCGGCGCTCGCGTGGGTGCTGCAGCAACCCGGCGTGACAGCGCCGATCATCGGAGCAACGAAGCCGCATCATCTGGACGACGCGCTCGCCGCTCTGAATGTCCGGCTCGATGAGTCAGAGCTGAAACTGCTCGATGAAGCTTACCAGCCGAGAGCGGTCATCGGACACTCCTGAGAGCGATTTCAACGACGCGCCGGGAGCCCATACCCTCTGGTAAGTCGAATTCCAGAGCGATTCGAACGAGAGCCCGCAGCTTTTCGGCTATACGTGACGCTTCGGAGATCTCCCGATCCACGTCCGGCCCCTTGTAGAGGAATATACGGGTTCCGCGCTTGAGCGCGGGGCCGAACAGCTCGAGCGCCTTCGATATGGGCGCGAGCGCCCGAGCGACGATCATGTCCGCCGATCCATCCCGCGTCAGCTCTTCGGCGCGCTGGGCCGAGACTGTGGCGTTCGGCAACTTCAAAGCCGCCACCGCGCCCTCTACAAATCGCGCCTTCTTTTGGATCGACTCGGCTAGTCTGAAGCGGGCGCTCGGAAGGATCAGGGCGAGAGGAATTCCGGGGAATCCGGCGCCGGTACCCGCGTCCACAATGTGACCCGCGCTTTCGAAAAGACGCCAGGGAATCGCGGAGTCAAGCACGTGCTTTACGGCGGCATCAAGAGGCGAGACAATCCGCGTGAGATTGACGTATTGGTTCGCCTCCACGATCATCCGCAGGTGCTGTGCGCCCCTTATGATGACGGAATCGCGGTTTGGCAAGTCGGCCGGAAGCACGCGCTCCAGCTCTTGTTCAAATTCCACGATTCGCCCTGTCCCCGCTTTAACGCGATCCGAATCGACGACGCGGCCGGAACGATTGCGATCGCGCCCGGAAGCCCTGAGGTTTCGGCATTACGATCACCTGAGCGCCATGTCCCTTCGGCGCGTTGCGAACTTCGCGCTCGATTCCTTCCGGCGTTTCCTTCCGGGTCAGCTTTACCTTAAGAGTCCGCTCGATATTGCGGATTTCGTTGCGCTCGGCGCTGGTCGCGAAAGTAGTTGCTACTCCGTCCGCGCCCGCGCGGCCCGTGCGCCCGACCCGATGAATGAAGTCCTCTGCGGCCTGCGGCAGATCGTAATTCACGACATGGGCGATGCCGTCCACGTGAATGCCTCGCGACGCCACGTCGGTCGCCACCAGCACGCGGTAATAGCCTTCCTGAAAGCCTTTCAGGGCCATGTTGCGCTGATTCTGAGAACGATCGCCGTGAATCGCGGCGGCCTTGAAGCCTAATGCGGACACTTTCTTCGCCAGCCGTTCCGCACCGTGCTTGGTGCGGGAGAAAACGAGGAACGAGCCGGATTCGCGATCCAGAATCGAGTGCAGCAGCCCGAGCTTGCGATCCTGCTCCACTTCGTAGAGATGCATCTCGATGGTGTCCGCAGGCCGGGTCGTCGAGCCGATCGTGACCCGGACCGGGTCATTCATATACCGTCCGATCAGCCGCCCGGCCGCGCCTTCCAGAGTTGCGGAGAAGAAAAGCGTCTGCTTCTCGCGCGGAGTCTTGGCCAGAATTGCCTCGACGGCGGGTAGAAAGCCCATATCGAGCATGCGGTCCGCTTCATCGAGCACGGCGATTCGAACGCCATCAAGAGCGACCAGATTGCGATCGAGGAAATCGGAGAGGCGTCCCGGCGTCGCGATCAACACCTGTGCGCCCCGCCTGATCGCCTGCAACTGTTTGGATTCGCTGAGGCCGCCGACCGCGACCGCGGTGCGGACGCCGGAACCGGCGCCGAAACGCGCAAAGGTCTCCTCAATCTGAATCGCGAGTTCGCGTGTCGGGCTGAGGATCAACGCCTGAATTCCGCGGGACGATCCCGCGAGTCTTTCGAGAATGGGAAGCGCGAACGCCAGCGTCTTGCCGGTACCTGTCTGCGCTGTTGCGACAACATCGTTGCCCGTAAGCGCGGGCGGAATAGCCTGCGCCTGCACAGGCGTAGGCTTCTGGAACGCCTGTTTCGCAAGGTTGTTGCGCAGAACGGGCGACGTAATCAAATCGGAAAAACTGTTCATTAAAACTTTCTGTGGGAGGGAGAATCGGCTCAGGCCAAAGGAGGCGTCAGCGGATTTTCACTTACTACTTTCTCTATTGTAGCGCAGTCACGCTACGATCTCGCGAACGACGTTTCCGGCCACGTCTGTCAGGCGGAAATCGCGTCCGCTGTATCGATACGTCAGCTTCGTATGGTCCAGGCCAAGCAGGTAGAGAAGCGTCGCGTGCAGGTCGTGGATGTGGACCGGCTTTTCCACCGCCTGAAAGCCAAAATCATCGGTCGCGCCGTGGACGTGGCCGCGCCTGATGCCGCCGCCCGCCACCACCGTCGAAAAGCCGTGGCTGTTGTGATCCCGGCCGTTCTGGACCTTTACCAGGCCGCTCACTTCCACGACTGGCGTGCGCCCGAATTCGCCACTGATGATCACCAGCGTTTCGTCCAGCAGGCCCCGTGATTTCAGATCTTCAAGAAGAGCGGCCATCGGGCCGTCGGCGTCGCGCGCGAGTTTGCGGTGGATCAGAATGTCATCGTGGTTATCCCACGGTTGATTGTTCCCGTAGTACACCTGCACCATGCGTACGCCTTTTTCGATCAGACGCAGGGACATGAGGCACCCGCGGCCGAAATCGCTGTCCCCGTACCGAGCACGCACCGACTCCGGCTCTTTCGAGATGTCGAAGACCTCCGGCGCTTCGGTCTGCATCCGGTACGCGATTTCCGACGCCTGGATACTCGCTTCGAGTTCACGATCCTCCCCGGCGCGCTTCAACTGAATCCGGTTCAGCTTTTCCAGAAGATCCAGTTGGCGGCGCTGTTCTTCGAGTGGCAGTTCAGGATTTCGGATGAACTGGACCAGCTTGTCGGGTGTCTTTTCTCCGTTGGGTATGTACGTGCCTTGATACGCCGCTGGCAGAAAAGTTGACGCCCATAACTGCGGCCCCAATACGGGCAGGCCCGGGCACAGCACCACGAATCCCGGCAGGTTCTGATTTTCAGAGCCCAGCCCGTAAGTCAGCCACGAGCCCATCGACGGTCTTCCCACCTGCTTGTCGCCTGTGTTCATCAGAAGCAGGGAGGGCTCATGATTCGGCCGATCGGTGTACATCGAACGAATGACGCAGCAGTCGTCGATTCGCGCGCCGAGCTTCGGGAAGATCTCGCTGACCTCGATCCCGCTCTCACCGCAGCGGTGAAACTCGAACGGCGATTTCAGCAGGTTGCCGGTCTTTCGTTCCGTCTTCAGATTGCCCGACGGCATCGGCTTGCCGCTGTATTTATCGAGCATTGGCTTGGGATCGAAAGTATCGACCTGCGAAGGCCCGCCATTCAGAAACAGAAAGATCACGTGCTTCGCTTTGGCGGGAAAGTGCGGAGCCTTGGGCGCGAGCGGATCGGCGCTGACCGCCGAGTTCGCGAGGCTCGCAAACGCCGTCATCCCGAAGCCCGTACCCATCGTTTTCAGCCAATCGCGTCGAGAGATCATCGTCAGTTAGTCCACAAATTGAAATTCATTCGAGATCATCAGCGCCTGGGCATACTCCGGCCATCCGTTCTGGCCGGCGGCGCGCAGGAATTCCAGCCCAAGGCGCTTCTCTTCCGCCGTCGGCATGCGTTGAAAAAGTAGCGCATACGCCTGACCGATGCGCGCATCGTCCGTTCCGCTCAAACGCGCGACGAACGCCCTCGCCTGATCCAGTACCCATGGATTGTTCATGAAGTACAGCCGCTGAGGAGGCACATTCGTCGCGAGACGTTGTTCGCTCGTGTTGTTCGGATTCGGAAAATCGAACAGCGAGAGGTCGGAAGCCAGCTTGCGCCGGCTGACAAAGCAGTAAATCGTTCGTCGGGTGTTGTCCTTGCCGATCTTCGTTGCCGGACCGCCCCCGGTCGTATCGAGCCGTCCTGCCGCAAACAACAGATCATCCCGCAGGGACTCAGCATCGAGACGCTGTCGATCGTGACGCCAGATCAGGCGGTTGTCGGGATCTTCGGCCACGTTTTTCTCAACCGCCTCATCACCGAGTTGATAGGCAGCAGAAAGCATAATCGTGCGGTGCAGCTTTTTCAGCGACCAGCCGGCCTTGACGAACTCAGCCGCCAGATAATCGAGCAGTTCCTGGTCGCTTGGGCGATCGCCCTGCGATCCGAAGTTGCTGGGTGTCCGCACAAGGCCCTGACCGAAGTGATGTTGCCAGACACGATTCACGATTACCCGGGCTGTCAGCGGATTCGACGGATCGGTTATTGCGTCCGCAAGATCCAACCGTCCCGCGCCTTTAGTAAAAGGCTTCGGATCTCCCACACTCAGGAGCGAAAGAAAATGCGGCGGCGCTACGGGACCCGGATTGTTGCGGTCGCCGCGCAGCCATACGTGCTGGGTCGCAAGCTTTGGCTTATCTTCAATTGTCTGAAGGTATGGATACTCGGGCGGAATCTCTTTCTTCAGCGCCGAAAGCTCCGCATGCAAAGAATCCAGACGCTGCTTCCACGCACCAGAAAGGAACCGGTCAATCTTTCCATCACCGTAGTGAATGACGCCCTTATCACCAAAGATGTCCTCCCACAGAACGAACTTGTCGCGTTCGAGCGAGACCAGGTTCGCCTGGCTCAGATCGTTCCGATTCGGATTCAGCCCGAGTGTGATGTGATTCTTGTCGTCAATGACCGCCTTTTCGGTATTGACTGAAATTACAAGCGCCTGAAAATCCTTCGCTGCTTTGGTCTGCCCCTCCGTTGTCTTGGCCGCATACCAGGCTTTCAGGTAAGGATGGTTCTTATCTGGTGATGCCAGATACTTCTTCCAACGGTCGCGGGTTTCGCTATCAAGGCGCGGATCATTAGATCCCAGCATGTAGTCCGCCGTATCGGCGGCGAGGATCTCCGCGAGGCCGTCCGATTGGCGCTTGATGTAGTCCGTGATCTCCTTCTGTTTGTCGTCCGCCCGCTTCTTTGCGGTTTTGTAGGCGTCCACTTCGTTCTTCGGCGCAAGCGGATACTCGGAAAGCGACGTATTCGCGAAGATGCCCAGCAGGGAATAATAATCGCTCTGCGGAATCGGATCGAACTTGTGGTCATGGCACTGCGCGCATGCCACTGTTAACCCAAGAAATCCGCGCGTGGTCGCGTCTACGCGGTCGTCCTGCTGCTCCGGGCTCAATGCGTAGAAGCCAAGACCCGCCTCGTACTTTTTCGGATCGTCGATCAGGTCACCGGCAATCTGAGCGCGCACGAACTGGTTGTAAGGCATGTCGGAATTGAGCGCGGCAATTACCCAGTCGCGATAGCGGAAGGAGTCTGGATAGGGCTCGTCCTCGGTCGAGTTGAGCTTGTCGTCCGAATACCGGGCGATATCGAGCCAATATCGGCCCCATCTTTCGCCGTATCGGGGCGACGCCAGCAAACGATCGACGACTTTCGCGAAGGCATCCGGCGATTGATCGCGCTCGAAAGCAGTCGCCTCTTCCATCGAAGGAGGAAGTCCCGTGAGGTCGAGATATGCGCGCCGGATCAGCGTTCTCCGGTCCGCGTTGCGGCCCGGCGCCAAGCCTTTCTCCTCGAGCTTTGCAAGGATAAACCGGTCCAGATCGTCCTTTGGCCAGCCGGCATTTCGGACCTTCGGGGCAGCAGGTTCCGAAACCGGCCGGAACGACCAAAAGTCGCGCTGCGCATCGGTGATCGTGTAATGTGGGGTTTTGGCAGGCCCCGAAGGCCAGACCGCGCCATCTTTGATCCACGTCGCGACCGCCTCGATTTCGTCGTCTTTGAGCTTCCCGCCGGGCGGCATCTTCAGGCGGGGATGCGTCTGCCGGATCGCCTGAATCAGGAGGCTGTTATCGGGGTCTCCCGGCTTGATCGCCGGCCCCGAAGCTCCGCCCTGGAGCATTCCCTCACGCGAATCGAGCCGCAGCCCACTCGTCTTCGCCTCTGCGTGGCAACCGTAGCACTTCGAAGCCAGCAGGGGGCGAACCCGCATCTCGAAAAACTCCTGATCCGCCGCGTGGGAGAGAAATGATGCCGCGATGAGCAAAACCGGGAGCTTCATCGATTGCCCACAGTTTACAAGACGAACTCGTTCCTCCCCGCGACGAGCAGCAGCAGATTACCCTCTCGCGACTGGATCTCCGGATGCGTCGTGTCTTTTCCCATCACAATAAAATCGCCCTTCCGGTAAACCAGTTCGCCCCATCCGATATCGCCCTCGAGCACCAGGCACTGCTCATCGTCGTGATGGATATGAGAAGGAATGCGTGCGCCGGGATCCATACGAATCAACATGGTCGATCGCCCGGTCCGCAGGTCGCTGAACAGGCTCCTCATCTCAACGCCGGGCGCGCCGATGTTCCTCCATTCGCCTTCATCGCTTCGAAGGTCGGCCAGCGGCTTCAGCGTCTCGTAAGCCGCTACACGCGCCAAAATCCGGCGCTTCAGCTCCGAAGGCGGTGTCGCCGGTTCGACAGAATCCCCGATGCGCTCGAAAATGAGATCGAGACCCGCGTCATCGTCCCTGTCGGGAATCATGACAGCGCCTCCTTTTCGCTTTCCAGTAAATCCCGGAGTCTCATCAGCGCCGCGCGGATCCGACTCTTTACCGTCCCCAAGGGTTCACCCAGCCGTTCGGCCAACTCTGAGTGAGTAAAGCCGGAGAAAAACGACATCAGCAGCACCTGACGATAATGCGACGGGAGTTCGGCCAGCACGCGTCGTACCCCGGCCCGCCGCTGCGAAGCGATCGTTTCAATTTCAGGAGATTGGGCCCGGGAGACGAACTCGGGCGCTTCGGTCGATTCATATCCGAGAGTGGAAGGTTGCGCACGCCGATGCCGAATGCGATCGATTGCGATCGTGCGCGCCATCATCGTCAGCCAGGGCTGCACGGCGCCCCGCGAGGGCGAATAGGTCCCGGCGTGCTTCCATGCCTTCATGTAGACGTCGAGCAGCGCCTCTTCTGCGTCAGCCGAATGTTCCAGCATTCGTCGCAGCAAACCGTGGACGGCCGAAGAGGTTTCATCGTAGAGCTCGGCCAGCGCATCCTGATCGCCGCGAGCCATACGTTCCAGGAGTCCACACAGCGCGCTTTCATTGCGGATAGGGGCGCGCTGCGCTCCTGAGGGATCACCCGGCATCGCCTGCGCCGGCGTTGATAAAGCCGGAGACGCGTTCCTTGAATCTTTTCACTTCGATGACGGCGCGCTCGTGCGTGCCCTCGCCGACAACGGTGTCGCCGAGCAGCGCCTTCACGTTAAAACGTACGCGCCGGCGATCGACGCCGGTCAGTTCCGCCTGGAACCGCACAGTCGATCCCATGGGAGCGGCGCACCGGTGATAGACATCCACGTGAGTCCCCACGGTGTCGCTGCCCGCCTCCAGCATGCCAAGGACAAGATTGCGGCAGGTTCCCTCCATGAATCCAATCATGCGCGGCGTCGAAAGCACGCGTGGCCCTTCCGGGCCGAGAAAAGTAATCGCGTGCTCGTGACCGACGGTGATGGCCTCTTCGCGGGTGGCGCCGATGCGGAAATCCGCCATCTATCAGGCCCGCATCCCCGCGAGCACGCCTTTCATATAAGCGAAGGATTTCTGCATACCCGGCATGGGGTTGTCGGCATCGATCTCGTATTCGAGGGAGCACACTCCCTGATACCCGGTCTTCTTCAGTTGCCTGAAGATCGCGGGGATGGGAATCGAGCCATCGCCCACGGGACATTGAGAAAACGCGGGCTGATCGTGCGGACCTTTCAGATCCTTCAGATCTTTCGTGTGCATTTCGAACAGGCGCGGCCCGGCTTTGACGATCCACTCAACCGGATCGGCTCCGGCGCGACAGGTATGTCCGATATCCATGCATAAACCCATGCGCGGGTCCATATTGTGAATCGCTTCGAGAACGCTTTGCGGAGTCGGGAAATTTTTATCCTCGGGCCCGTGATTATGAATCGCGATTTTGATGTTGTACTCTTTAGCGAGTTTCTCGATGATCGAGAGGTTCTCGTGCCGCGGAGCGCAGATCATCATCGGAAAGCCCACGATCTTCGCATACTCGAAATGTTTGCGCAGACCGGCTTCATCGGGCTCGGCAAGTGAGACATTTCCGCCGCCGATGACTGTCAGGCCAGCCTTGTCGAAGGCTTTGCGGCCCGTAGCCAGCATTTCGGGCGGATCCGTCTGGGGAAGATGAAATTCCTTGACGTCCACATACTGAATTCCCAGCGCCTTCACATTTTTGATGCAGAGATCGCGCTGAAACTCCCGGAAAGAGTAGGTGGCGACGCCCAGCTTAATGTCTCCGGCGTAGCCGTCTTCGGCGGGAGCGCTTCCCGCAAGCGGCGCGGCCAACGCGGCGGAACTAAGAAAGAATTTCCTGCGATTCATACTGCAAGATCATATCGCTAAAGCCCGTGAGCCCGGCAAAGCCGTAGGTTCCAGTTTGGACTCAGGCTTGCTTAGCAGGGGGTGGGTTCTGCAATGCGCACGATACTTGCCGTAGCCCTGCGGACTCTGGCCCTCAGTATCTTCTATACGGCCGGTACCGGCTTTCATTTTTCGTGATCGCGCACCAGCGCCCGATAAAAAGGAGATCGATCCCATGTCGGGAAAAAACACGTCTGTCTTCGGCATCTACCCCACTCGCACGGCGGCTGAAGAGTGCGTTGACGCTTTGCGCCGTGGTGGGTTCCGTAATACCGATATTTCCGCCCTCTTCCCCGATAACGTGGGAACGAAGGATTTTGCTTTTGAAAAGAGCACCAAGGCCCCGGAAGGGGCAACCACCGGAGCCACATCCGGCGCCATCGTGGGCGGTGTGATGGGCTGGCTTGTGGGAGTCGGCCTGCTGACGATCCCCGGGATCGGGCCGCTGCTCGCTGCGGGCCCGATCGTAGCTGCGCTTGCAGGAGCGGGGGCCGTGGGCGTCGCGGGCGGCATCGTCGGAGCGCTCGTCGGAATGGGTATTCCGGAATACGAAGCCCTGCGCTACGAAGGCCGCGTCAAGCACGGCGGGATTCTGCTTTCGGTTCACTGCGACGATGGCCACTGGGTAAACCGTGCCGAGGAAATTCTCAAAGCGACGGGTGCGGAGGATATCTCCTCCAGTGGCGAAGCGCACGCCGACTTCGCGGCGTCGGATAAGCCTTTCGTGCGGAATCGCTCATCCATCGTGGACGAACCCGTGATCGATCGGCCCGCCAGTGTTGTGGATCGGGAAGAGCCGGTAATTACGCGGACCGCGGGTTCCGGAACAACCTACGAACCATAGAAATTATTCCCACTCGATCGTTCCCGGAGGTTTGTGGGTAAGGTCGTAATAGACTCCCGCAACCTCCGGAACGGCCATTAGCCTCGTAGCCATCTCGCGAAGTAAATCCTCAGGCATTCCTACCGAATCGGCGGTCATTCCGTCAACGGATTGAATCGGCCGCAGCACAACCGAATCGCGCGATTCGCCTTCACCCATCGGTATCAGAATCACCGGAAACTGCCATACCTGTTTATCGAAAGATGAATTGTGGCTCAGGTCGCGAACGATCTGATCTGCCCGGCGGAGCAGTTCAATACGGCCATGGGTGAGGGCGCTGGAATAGACTTTCTGCCTTTCCAGCGGCTCGCGGCTCGCGACGCGCGCAATTACGCGGTTCACCCCCGCGCTTCGATTGACCAGTTCGGTGGCCTCGTCCTGGAGGCGCGCCTCGTGCGAGGGGAAAGTGTCGATAGCGAGAACCGGAGCGTAGCTGCGCGAATCGCCCTGCACTCCCACGGAACGAACGGGCACGAGATAGCCTTCGGGCACTCGTGTTACGAGCCTCTCCGCGTCGGCGCAGAGACAACGAATCGCAAGCCCGGGTCCCGGGAACGGATGCCTCTCGAGGAGTTGCTGAGCGATGGCGAGTTCACGCCCGATTGCGCGGACTTCGTCCTTGTAAAAATCCGCAAGCGGTTCGACGATCAAACCGGCGCTGATCAGCTTCTGAATCCCAGGGACGCGGTTGTGGTGCGTTTTGATCGTCGCCGCCTTCTCGGTGCCGCCCGATTCGATCGTATCGGGATAAATCGTCCCCTGCCCGAGAATCCAGCGGCCGTTCAGCAAGCCGAATTCATCGATAATGCGCTCCTGCACCCGGACGAACTGCTCACCGATGATGTGCCGCTTAAGTTCGGGGTCATTGACGCCTTCGAGCGCGGAGAGAAACTGCTCGGCGCAGTTTTCAATGCGAACAAGCCCCAATGACGCGAATGTATCGCGGATGTAGTCCGTTTCCCCCGCGCGCATGAGCCCGGTATCCACATACACGCCGCGCACGCGCTCCGAGCCCAGAGCCTCGAGGCACAGAGTGAACGCGACCGTGGAATCGACGCCTCCCGAAACGAAGAAGAAGATGTTCCGGTCACCAGCGCGTTCGCGGATCTGCTCTCGCACGAGAGCAATTCGTCTGCTCGCGTCCCAATCGCGCTCGCAGCGGCAGATGCCGAAGACGAAGTTCTCGAGAATGCGAACGCCGTCCGTGGTGTGAACGACCTCAGGATGGAACTGAACTCCGTAAAGCTTTCGATCCGCGTTCTCAATCGCTGCGGTTTCGCAGGTCGAAGTCGTCGCCAGAATTCGAAAGCCGTCGGGCGGCGTTGACACAACGTCGCGGTGCGACATCCAGACGCGCTGATGATCGCGAATGCCAAGAAGGAGATCGGAATCGTGGGCGAGAAGGTCGAGTACGGCAAGTCCGAACTCACCCTTGTCGCCCTGCCGAACCTTGCCGTTCAGTTTGTACGCGAGAAGTTGCTGCCCGTAGCAGATTCCGAGAACCGGAATGCCCGCCAGAAGCACCGGCGTTTCCAGCGTGGGGCTGGAGGCATCGTAGACGCTGCTCGGACCGCCCGAAATGATGATTCCGCGCGAGCCACGCACCGCTTCCAGGGGCGTTTCGCTCGGATACACGTCCGCCGAAACGCCCAGTTCCCGCACCTTGCGCGCAATCAGGTGGCAATACTGCCCACCGGCGTCAAGTACGGCGATCTGCGATCGGGCGCTTACTTTTTCATCCTCTCGACTACGATTTTGTGGGCGTTGTTCAGCAGCGCCTGAGCCTTGGGTAAAGCGTTAACGGCGGCTTCGACTTCGGGATCGATCATCGTTTCGTACTTCATCGCTTCGTCGACGCTGAACGCCGTCGTGTAGATTTCGTGCTGCACCCGCTTGCGGAGCCAGTCGTAATCCTTCGTGAAGTCGGCTTCCGTAAACTCGATTTTCTTGTCGATCAGGAACTGGTGGAACTCGTCCATCGTCTTGGTATCGACGTTCCAGGCTTCCGGCAGCTTTTCGCGATGAACCGCGAAGAAGTGTTTCGTGAACTCGGAGAACGCGAACTTGACCAGCAGTTCGGTTTCGAGGGGCGTCAGTTTCTCCTGGGTGAACTTCTCGTCGGGTGAAATGCCGCCGCCGCCGTACACAGTCCGACCGCCGTCAGTCATCTTGACGTCGTTGTCGTTGCGCGCCGCAGTGTTGTTCCGGTAGTAGTAATCGAAGAAGGACGTGTGGCTGTAGTCGCGCTGAATCAGGCGTCCGCTCGGCGTGTAATATTTCGCTGTCGTCAGCGTCAGACCGGTATTCTCGATCAGCGGATAGACGGTCTGAACGAGGCCTTTGCCAAATGTGTTGTCGCCGAGAATCCACGCCCGGTCGTGATCCTGCAGGGCGCCCGAGACGATCTCCGCCGCGCTTGCAGAGTTGCGGTTTACGATTACGACGATCGGATAACTGCGTCCATGGTTGCCGTTGCGGGCCGTGTAAGCATGCTCCTGAGAAGCGCGCCCCTTGTGCGAGACGATCACTTCGCCTTTCGGAATGAGATGATCCACCACCGACACGGCTTCGTTCAGCAGTCCGCCAGGGTTCCCGCGCAGGTCCAGAATCAACCCCTCCAAATGGTCTTCATCTAAATCCTTGAGCGCGTCGGCAAACTCGGTTCCCGTCGTCTCGTTGAACTGCTCGATGCGGATGTAACCGACATGCGGCTTCAGGAAGAAAGCCTCCGGCACGCTCTTGCGGCTGATCTCATCGCGGATGATGTTGAACACCACGGGCTTGTCGTAGCCCTCGCGCACTACCTTGATCTGCACCGGCGTGCCTTTCGGTCCTTTCAGAAGATCGGCGACCTTCGTGGAGTCCAGGCCCTCCGTCGACTTATCGTTGACCTCGGCGATAATGTCGCCGGGGCGAAGACCTGCTTTATAGGCCGGCGATCCTACGAACGGGGCGACGACAATCGTCTTTCCGTTGCGCCCGACAACCGACATCCCGACGCCGTAATAATGTCCGCGCTGATCTTCGCGCAGCCCTTCGAAATCCTTCGGGTCAAAAAAATTGGAGTGCGGATCGAGCGTCCGCAACATGCCGGGAATTGCGCCTTTGTAGATCGCCTTATCGGCGCTCACCGGATCCGCGAAGTTCTGTTCCACCGTCGAGTAGACGCGCGTGAACTGCTGCACGCTGTTCTTCACGTCGTCGTCGGATGATGCGGCGGATGCTACCTGAACCCTGGGCCCGAAGACCCCTCCTGCGAGCGCGCACAACAGAACCAGAAGAGGGATAAAGAAGAAAGACCGGCGTTTTTGCGGCATGCCGAGTATATGACCGTCCTTATTTAGCAGTATATCAATCAGGATGCAAGCCGCCCGCCAAACGTTTCCCTTGTGTTTCTATGCGGTCGCAGCCCCCGGCGGAAAATCTGCAATGATGTAACCAATTCATGAGACGCGAGCGCGCGCGAATCGGTTTGATCGCTTTTGCGGGGCTTTCGCTCGCCGTCGCGGCACTCGGACAGCGCTTCGGAGGCGGCGGAATTCGGTTCTCCGGTCACGACGAAGGGCCCGCGCCAGTGTTTCCCAAAGGAGCCGAGTTTCACTTCATCCGAGTCGAGTATACGGACCTTCCCGAGTTTCATCGCGGCTGGGGGTTCGGTTCACGCAACGGCGAGGGATCCGGCTGGTGGATCGTCGACTGGCCGGATGCCGACGATCATTTTTCCCAGGGCGTCGAACGGCTGAGCCGCGTTAATACCGGCGACCCGCGCCATCTCTCGCTGACCGACGACAAACTCTTCGAATATCCATGGATTTATGCCACCCAGACCGGTTGGTGGGATCTGAACAACGCCGAAATCGCGCGCCTTCGTGAATACCTGCTGCGCGGCGGATTTCTGATGGTGGACGATATGTGGGGTCCCGACCCGACGCAATGGCAGGTTTTCACCCAGACCATGAACCGCGTTTTCCCGAACAAGCCGATCGATGACATTTCCGATTCCGACTCCGTGATGCACGTCTTGTTCGATATTGGTCCGAACGACTTGTCGTTTATTCCGGGTACCCGGCATCTCAGGCGCGGTCCGGGAGGCTCCGTGGTGGTTCAGCAGCCCTACGGCACTAAGCCCGCCTGGCGCGCCATGTACGACGGTAAAGGCCGGATGATCGTCTCGGTCAACTACAACACGGACATAGGAGACGCGTGGGAATACGCCGATGCTCCCGAGTATCCGGAACATATGACGGCGCTTGCCTACCGCTATGGCTTGAACTATCTCGTTTACGCCATGACGCACTAACGACGTCGTTTCAGCAGCACTTCGCCCGCTGGTATTTGTCCCGGAACCGCTCGTCGCAGAACTTCCGCCACTCCGCGCCGGAGTGTCCGACGCCATGTTCGGCCAGATGCCGCGCGTAAGCATTCTGATCGCCTATTTCCCGCAGCATTTCGATCAGGCCCAGAAGGAATTTCCGCATCAGATCTCCTCTGCGCTGAGCCGCGTCGGGACGAACGGAGCTTCCACCACCGATCTGTCCCGTGCGCCCCACAGGATTCCGAACCAGAGACGCAGCGAATCAATCAGAATCACCGCCACCAGAGCCATGAACGTTCCGCACACCACGGCGTCCAGACGGGCGTTGAACGCCGCCGGGCCGGTCTTCAGCGCGTCCGCCTGAGCGAGGAAGCCGATACGCGGAAGCGGAGACCAGATCTTTTGCCAGGAAGCGCTGAATGTTACGGTGACGAGCCAGGCCAGCGGCGCGCAGGTGATCCACATGAACTTCGCGCCGTGCATTTTCAGCAGGATCGTGGTCGCTACGGATAGAGCAATGGCGGCCAGCAACTGGTTTGCGATACCGAACAGCGGCCACAGCGAATTGATCCCGCCCAGAGGATCGCGGACGCCCTGGATCAGAAAATAGCCCCAGGCGGCGACAACCGCCGCGCTCGTTCCGATCACGCCGGGCATCCAGCTCGTGCGACCCAGCGGTTTCGCGACGTGTCCCAGCAGGTCCTGCAGCATGAAGCGGCCCACGCGCGTGCCGGCGTCGATGATCGTCAGAATGAAAAGCGCCTCGAACATGATCGCGAAGTGGTACCAAAAGCCCAGAACCGCTCCACCGCTTCCGCCGGTAAAGATGTGAGCCATTCCCAAGGCGAGTGAAGGCGCGCCGCCGGTCCGGTTGAAGAGCGTTGTCTCGCCCACGTTGTGCGCGAGCGTCTGCATCTGGTCCGCGGTCACCGGAAAGCCCCATCCCGAGATCGTGGCGGTCGCGGCAGCGGCGGTCTTTCCGACGATTCCAGCGGGCGCGTTCACCGCAAAATAGACGCCGGGCTGCAGCGCGCAGGAAGCGATCATTGCCATGACGGCCACGAAACTCTCGAGCAGCATCGAACCATAGCCAACAGGCAGGGCGTGGGGCTCCCGCGCGATCATCTTCGGTGTTGTCCCCGATGAAATCAGGGAGTGGAAGCCGGAGACCGCCCCGCAAGCGATCGTGATAAAGCAAAAGGGGAAAACTTTGCCGGCAAAGACGGGCCCGGTGCCGTCGATAAACCGCGTGAGAGCGGGCATTTCAAGCTGCGGTCGGACGACGAGGATACCCACGGCCAGCATCCCGATAACGCCGAGTTTCACGAACGTACTCAGGTAATCGCGCGGGGCCAGTAATAACCACACGGGCAACGCGCTCGCAAGAAAGCCATAGATAATAATCGCGATCGCCACCGCCATCGCCGAAAGCGTAAATACCGGAGCCAGCGACGACGATCCCGCTACCCACTGGCCGCCGAATACCGCCGCGAGTACAAGGGCAAACCCGATCGCCGAACATTCCAATACTTTGCCCGGCCGCAAGTAGCGAAGATAGATGCCCATGAAAATCGCCACCGGCATCGTCGCCGCGATCGTGAACGTTCCCCAGGGGCTTCCCGCCAACGCATTGACGACCACGAGGGCAACCACGGCCAGCAGAATGACCATGATCATAAGGACGGTAATAAGCGCAACAAAACCGCCGACCTTACCGATCTCCTCGCGCGCCATCTGCCCGAGCGATTTACCGTCGCGCCGCATTGACGCGAACAAAATCACGAAGTCCTGCACCGCGCCGCCCAACACAGCCCCGGCGATAATCCAGAGCGTTCCCGGAAGATAGCCGAACTGAGCGGCCAGCACGGGACCTACGAGCGGCCCCGGTCCGGCGATGGCGGCGAAATGGTGTCCGAAGACAATCCATTTATTCGTCGGCAGGTAGTCGTGGCCGTTCTCGAGGCGCTCGGCCGGTGTCGCGCGGGTTTCATTCAGCGCCATCACGCGCGCGGCAATGAAGGCCCCATAGAAGCGGTAAGCCACCAGATACGCGCAAACAGCGGCCAGGACTAACCAGATGCTGTTGATACTTTCGCCGCGGCTCGTGGCGATCGCGCCCAGGCAAAGGGCAGCCGTGCAGGCCAGCGCGATCCAGAGCGCGCTTTTCAGGAAACCCATCGTTAGAAGATTATCGCCCTGACGCTGTCTCAGCGCCGCGCCAAGGATCGGAGATAACCGGAATCGCTGCCATCCTGCGTCGGTACTATGTTCAGGACTCGCCCCAGGGAGTCAAGAGCGCCGATGTAGCGCCGATCTCCTGGCGTGCCTGCCAGAACCACCGAGAACTCCCGCCCCGGATAATCAAGAACTCGCGCCCCTTTTAGAAAGCGCTCGCCCGCCGGGGGCCCGAGCTTTCGGACGACGCCGGCGTAGTCGTCATCCGCGTTCAACTGCAGGTACGACCGGCTCAGCTTGAAATCGTTGTCCCGGCGATGCGATTGACCCTGTCGCTCGACACTGACGCCAATCCAGCAGGCGAGTGCGCTCAGCATCAAACCGACTCCGATCTTTCGACCCTTGTGGTTCGCGGACGCCGGTTCGAGCCGGATGCTGACGACCGGAGCCAATCGCTCTGGATGAGGCGCGATGTAACCGTTCTGATTCACCGCTACCGGAAGTTCGATGACCGGACAGTGGTAGGTGCGGAGCGCTCCCTCATTCCATTCGAGCTCACGCTTCAGGCTGACGACAACCGCCGGGTTATCGGCAATCGATACCTCGCCGACGAACGCGCGGGGTACACAGACTTCCTCCCCGGATTTCGCGTTCACGACAAAGATTTCGGACCACGTGGCGCGCCGGTAAATCCACCGATTGTGCTCCGTGTTGCGGATGGGCGGGTAGAACGAAAAGGACCTTCCGCCCAATTGCTGCAGTGCCGCGGGCAGCGGGGAAATGTGCATCCCGAGTTCATAATAGCCGACCAAATCCGGCGACCGGGACATAGAATATGGCTGAGAGACAATCAATGAACGTGAACCGCCGTGAAGTTCTCGCCCTTACGGGCGCCGCGTTGTTCAGCCGCCGCATGGGTCAGGGCGCTGTTGCGCCCGCGGCGAAGACGGTGAGCATATCGAAGTGCGCCACTTATAGCGACCGCGAAGTCGCCGCCAGTCTTTCGACCATGTTCGACCAGCTGGGAGGACTGCCGCGCCTGGTTCGCAACAAGACGGTCACCGTCAAGCTCAATCTCACGGGCAGCCCGGGGCAAAAGTTCGAAGGTCGAGCTCTGGGAACTACCCATTACACCCATCCCGCCGTCATTGGGGCGGCCGCGCACCTCATGGGCGAAGCGGGCGCGACACGTATCCGCTTCGTGGAGAGCGGCTGGGCGCTCAGTGGCCCGCTGGAGGATTATCTGCTGGATTCCGGATGGAATGTGCGGCAGTTGGCGAACTCCGCCCCGAATGTCGAGTTCGAGAACACGAACAATCTGGGCCGCAGCAAGGATTACGCGCGGTTTAAGGTGCCGGGCCAACCTTACATCTTCCCGGCTTACGATCTGAATCGCGCCTATCACGACACCGATGTGTTCGTCAGCATGGCGAAGCTGAAGAATCATGCCACCTGCGGCGTGACGCTGTCGATGAAAAACTGCTTCGGCATCACCCCCGCGTCGATCTATGGTGACGATGCGGGCGAGCATGAGCCGAACGAACGCCCGAACGCGGGTCGCGTCCGAACCATGCACGAAGGCCGCCGCAATCCTCCGACATCTTCTCTGGCGGAAATCGATCCGAAGAGCAGCCGCGACCCGGGCCATCGGATGCCGCGCATCGTCGCCGAACTGAATCTCACGCGTCCGGTTGACCTCGCCATCATCGACGGTGTCGAATCGGTGGCAGGCGGCGAGGGACCATGGATCCGCGGTTTGCGTTTTGTGCAGCCGGGCGTCCTGATCGCAGGCCTCAATGCGGTCAACACCGACGCGGTCGCCGCGGCCGTGATGGGGTACGACCCACGCGCGCCGAAGGGATCGAAGCCATTCACCATGTGCGACAACACGCTTCTCCTCGCCGAAAGCATCGGCGTGGGCAGCGCAGACCTGAACCGCATCGAAGTCGCTGGCGTGCCAATCGCCAAAGCGGTCTTCCGGTTCGCGTAATGAAAACAATTTCCATCGCGATAGTCGCAGCGGCGACTTGCTTAGCGCAGAATCCCGCCACGATGTTTCCTTCCGTGCGCGGTACGCAATATATGATCGGCGCGGGGAACAGCCTGGAGGTTGCGGCGGGAACACGCATCCTTGAACAGGGCGGCAATGCGGTCGATGCGGGTGTCGCAGCCACCCTTGCGGCCGCCATCACCGAGATGGATCACTTCGGCCTCGGCGGCGAGATGCCGCTTCTGGTCAAGATGAAGGGGCAGCCTGTCTCGGTTGTGAGCGGCGTGGGCGTCGCGCCCGCGCTGGCGACCGCCCAATTCTTCAATTCACGCAAGCCGGAGCCGTGGGAAGACAAAGCCTCGATGCCGCCGATTCCCGCCAACGGCATTCTTGCGGCCACGGTACCCGGCGTTTTTGACGGGCTGATGCTGGCCCTCGAAAAGTACGGAACAATGAGCTTCGCGCAGGTCGCCGCGCCTGCGTTGAGTTATGCCCGAGGCTTTCCCACGACTGAGATTCTCTCGAACTACATCCTCACCAACCAGCAGATTCTGCAGCTTTGGCCGGTTTCGATGAAGTTCTTCGAGCCCAACGGGCGAGTTCCGCAGCCAGCTGAGATTTTCTCCGAACCCGCTACCGTAAAAACGCTCGAGCAGTTGATCAACGCCGAGAAAAAGGCGCGCGGGAAGCGCGCGGCGAAGATCGAAGCGGTCCGGAATTACTTTTATCGCGGTCCGGTCGCCAAAGAAATCGACGATTTCTCCCAGAAAAATGGCGGTCTGATCCGCTATGCCGACATGGCGGGGTATCATGCGGAACTCGATACGCCACGCACTACCACCTATCGCGGCTACACAATCGTCAAGCCCGGCTTCTGGACGCAAGGCCCCGTGATGCTCGAAGCGCTGAATATTCTCGAAGGCTATGACCTAAAGGCAATGGGTCACAACACGCCGCGCTATCTGCATACCGTAGTTGAGACCGTCAAACTGGCCTTCGCCGACCGAGACCGATACTACGGCGATCCGAAGTTCTCGAAAATTCCCGAAGAGATTCTCCTTTCGAAGGAGTACGCCGCGGAGAGGCGCAAACTGATCGATCCCGAGCACGCGTCGATGGAAAGCCGTCCCGGCTCATTCGGCGGTCCCGCGCCGCGTATGCCGCAATCAGTGTCCGCCACATCCGGAGTTGCCGATACGACCTGCGTGGACGCTGTTGATGCGCAGGGCAACGTCTTCTCGGCTACGCCCAGCGGCGCGTGGCTGCCGTCGGTGATCGCGGGTGATGCGGGAATTCCCCTGGGTACGCGTCTTCAGTCCTTGCTCGTAAATTCACCCGGCCATGCAGATGAACTCGCGCCCGGCAAACGCCCCCGCGTAACGCTGAGCCCCACGATGGTTCTGAAAGACGGTAAGCCCTTCCTTGCGCTTTCGACGCCCGGCGGGGACAACCAGGATCAGGCGCTCCTGCAGGCTCTGCTGAACGTGATCGATTTCGGTATGACGCCGCAGATGGCGGTTGAAGCGCCTCGCTTTCAGACGGAGCATTTCTACGCCTCGTTCGCGAACCACGAGTTCATTCCCGGCAAGCTGAATCTGGAGGCTCGGATTCCGCGGGAAACCATCGAAGCGCTCACGCAACTCGGCCACAAGGTCAACGTCGCCGGTCCGTGGAGCAACGCCTCCGCGCCCGTTGTGATTGAGATTGGCGATGGCGTTCTCACCGGCTCGGCCGACCCGCGCCGTGGCCGCTACGTTTTCGGGCGCTGACCTACCGAAACGTCGCGCAAACCCCAACACGCCCCGAATCCAGACCGCGCCGGAACCACTCCACGCGCTGCGCGGACGTGCCGTGCGTGAACGTTTCGGGAGTGATGAAGCCCTGACCCAAACGCTGAAGCCGGTCGTCCCCGACAGCAGCGGCCGCGCGCAGCGCGGATTCCACCTGCGACGTCGACACCAGATTATGCTCCTGCGTCGCATGGGCCCAGACACCGGCGAAGCAATCGGCCTGCAACTCGAGACGAACCGATAACGGATTCGCTTCCCGCCTGTCGCGCTGCTGCAGCATCCGCACTTTCGTTTCGATTCCCAGCACCTTCTGCACATGATGGCCGATCTCGTGCGCGATCACATATGCCTGCGCGAATTTGCCCGGCGCTGCGAACTTCGTGCGCAGTTCATCGAAAAACGCGAGATCCAGGTAGACCTTCTCATCCTCCGGACAGTAGAACGGCCCCGTGGCGGCCTTCGCCATTCCGCAGCCCGAGGTGTACCGGTCGCGAAACAGCACGAGCTTGGCGTGGCGGTACGACCGGTGCTCCTGCTCCGGTAGGATTCGATCCCATGTGCGCTGAACGTCGTCCAGCACGAAGGAAACGAAATGGACCTCTGGTTCCTCCCTCCGGTCCCGCGCTGAGTTCTGTCCGGCAGCCTTCTGAGAAACGGCCCACGGAAAAAGAACCAGCGCTGCAATCGCGGTTATGGCGCCTAATGCGATGCCCACGAGATTATTAGTAGCAAGTGAACGCGAGGATGGCATTCTGGAACGCGCTGACGCGCTGGGAAAAGAACAAAATCGTTCCGGAGATCGCCGCCCGCAACGCCGCCGGTTTCGCAGTGGCGGTCATCCTCGGAACCGTGTTCGGATCGCCCGCGACGGGCGCCGTAGCCGGAACAGGCGCGCTCAACGTTTCCTACTCCGATAGCCGCGATCCCTACTCGATCCGTCTCCGGCGCATGATGATTTCGGCGGCGCTGGGAGCGATCGCGGTAATGCTGGGCGCCCTGACCGGCAAATCCAGTGTCCTGGCCATCGCTATCGCAACGTTGTGGGCATTCGGATCGGGTATGCTCGTTGCGCTCGGTACTACGGCGGGAGATCTCGGCGTCATCACTCTGGTGACGCTCGTGGTATTCGCGGCCCGGCCTCTACCCCCCGTGCTGGCGATCGAAACGGGGCTAACCGCGTTCGGAGGCGCTCTGCTGCAGGTCTTGCTGTCGATCGGCCTGTGGCCCTGGCGGCGTTATGAGCCTGAGAAGCGAATCATCGCGGATCTCTACGCCAGCCTTGCCCGAACGGCGCGCGCGCCCGGCACGGCGAGCGAGGCCCCTCCCATCACGCCCGAGATTTCCCACGCGCAGGAGGCGTTGCTCTCTCTTGCCGGCGATCACGATATCGAGGCCGAAAGGCTTGTCCTCCTGCTGAGTCAGGCGGAGCGCATCCGACTGTCGATTCTGACCCTGGGCCGCATTTCCCGCCGCATCGGAAGGACCGAAAACGGCAAAGCCGCGTCCGACGCCGTGAATCGCGTCCTCTCCTCCGCAGCGGAGGCGCTGACCGGAAACCCCGAACCGTTCGCTAAAGACCTGCGCGAGTTCCGGGACCGCGACTGGGGTTCCCCCTCGCCATTTTTTGCAGCGCTGATTCGGGATGCGCGCCGGCAGATGGATGCGCTGGGCGGTCAGATGCGCACCGCGTCCGGCGTCGTGCAGCATCCCGCCGAGGTTCAGGACAAGCGCGAGCCGTGGAAGCTCCGGGTCATGGGGCGGCTTGCGCGCCTCGAAGCGAATCTCTCGCTGGATTCGACTGTCTTTCGGCACGCGCTTCGCCTCGCCGTTTGCGTCGGCGTTGGCGATGCGTTGGGTCGGGCGCTCAGCGTCCAGCGTACCTACTGGATTCCCATGACGATTGCGATCGTTCTCAAACCCGATTTCACCGCGACGTTCAGCCGCGGGGTGCTTCGCCTCGTGGGGACTCTTGCGGGACTCGTATTCGCGACCGCGCTTTTTCACTTTGTCCATACCGGGCTCGCCGGCGACATCGCTCTCCTGGGCATTTTCATGTTTCTGTTGCGCTGGGTGGGCCCGGCGAACTACGGAATCTTCGTGGCTGCGCTGAGCGCGATGGTGGTATTGCTGGTCGCCATCACGGGTGTGGCGCCGCGAGATGTAATCTTCGCGCGAGCGCTTAATACCTCGATTGGCGGCGTGGTAGCCATGATCGCTTATGCCGTCTGGCCGTCATGGGAGCGTACCCAGACCAGCGCCGCGCTGGCGGATATGCTCGATGCCTACAGGGACTACTTCATCGCTGTGATGGCTGCGCTTGCCGGCGGGGATCCGTCTGAGATCGATGGTGTCCGGCTGAGGGGACGGCTGGCAAGATCGAATGCGGAAGCTTCCGTTGATCGGGCGGGCGGCGAGCCCGGCGCGAAGCAGGAAGAACTCAACGCCCTCAATGCCATTCTCGTACACTCGCACAGTTTCGTCCGGGCTGTGATGGCGCTTGAATCGGGCATCTACCGTACGCGGCCTGTGGCAATCCGGCCCGCCACCGCCGAATTCTCAGCAATGGCGCAGGATGTATTGGCTGGGTGCGTGGCCTCTCTGCGTGAGCGCAGGCCGCCGCGGCGCGATTTGCCGGATCTGCGCGAAGCGCACAACCGAATCAACGGGACTCCACAGTCCCTGCATGAGCGTTACACCCTCGTCAATATCGAAACGGACCGCATAGTGACGACTCTCAACACCATTATTGAGCAGCTGTGGGCCCTCTATGGACCATTGGCGTCGCGGAAGACGGCCGCGTGAAAATCTTTAGATGTTCGGTGGTAATTGCGAGGCGTAGACCGGTTGTCCGTTAGCCTTACCGTCTATTTCCGATAACAGTTCGCGGGCTAATTGTTCCTGCGTTTCACGCGAATCAACATTGGATCATATGACCCGAACCCTGTGTTCCGCACGCATCGGTATCAGAACAGCCGCTCTACTCGCCGCGTTCGCGAGCTCGTCATGGGCAGCAAGCATCGCCGACAAGATCGCGCCCGACACCCCGAAAACCGGAGATGCCGAGGTAATCGTCCAGTTTCGGACGGCGCCTTCGTTCCGGCATCACTCCAGGGTGATGCGGCTCGGCGGATCATTACATGGCGTGCTGGGCTCGGTGAATGCGGGTGTTTATCACGTACCGGCCTCGGCTATCGCGGCGCTCGCGGCGGACGACGAAGTTGTGCATATCTCGCCGGACCACGCTGTTCACGGAACGCTGGAATACGCTGAGCCGACCGTAAACGCGAACATCGCTTTTCAATACGGCTTCGATGGAACGGGAGTCGGTGTTGCCGTGATCGACAGCGGAATCTCCAACAGCGACGATCTGAATGCCTCTCGCTCTTCTCGCATTGTCTACTCGCAGAGCTTTGTCGGCAACGGAACCACCGACGCTTATGGTCACGGCGAGCATGTGGCCGGAATCATTGGCGGCAACGCCTTTCACTCCTCCGGCCCGACGGCGATCCACACGTTTCGCGGTATAGCGCCGAATTCGAATCTCATAAATCTTCGAGTGCTCGACGGCGATGGCAACGGAACCGACAGCGGAGTGATCGCGGCGCTTCAGACCGCGATCGCGCTGAAGTCGAAATACAACATCCGGATCGTAAATCTGTCGCTGGGGCGATCGATATCCGAGTCATATACGCTCGATCCGCTCTGCCAGGCGGTCGAACAGGCATGGAGAGCAGGCCTCGTTGTGGTCGTCGCAGCCGGCAACGGCGGCCGCGACAACGACCAGGGGCAGAACGGGTACGGCACGATTCTGGCGCCGGGCAATGACCCCTACGTGATTACGGTCGGCGCGATGAAAGACGAAAGTACGGTGATCCGCTCCGACGACCAGATCGCAAGCTACAGTTCGAAAGGGCCGACCGCCATCGATCACATCGTGAAGCCCGATATTCTCGCCCCCGGTAATCGCATCATCTCTCTTCAGTCCCTTGGCGCCTCCCTCGAGACCATGGCGCCCGCTAACATCCCGCTCGTCAGCTATTACATCCAGAATGGTCCTAACGCGCCGTCCACGAATTACTTCACCCTGAGCGGCACGAGCATGGCCGCGCCCATGGTCAGCGGCGCCGCGGCGCTGCTGCTGCAGAAGAATCCCGCTCTTACGCCCGATCAGGTCAAAGCCAAGCTGATGCTCTCTGCTACGAAAAACTTCCCCGCGTACACTGTTTCGACCGATCCCACGACGGGCCAAAGCTATACCAGCCAGTACGACATTTTCACGGTGGGCGCCGGCTATCTTGACGCCTGGGCGGCGCTGAATACGAGCGATCCCCCGATGGGCAGCGCAGCTTCGCCCGCCGCCGTCCTCAATGCTCTGACTGGCGTGCCTAAACTCATGGACACGAACCTGATCGCCGGATTGCCCACACTCACCTCGATTCCGATCCTCTCCAATTCCACGGTCTGGGGCAGTTCTACTGTCTGGGGTAGCTCGACCGTTTGGGGCAGTTCCACGGTCTGGGGCAGTTCTGTGCTCGCGCCGGATTCCACAGTCTGGGGCAGCAGCTTCATCGGCGCGTCAAGCACTGTTTGGGGTAGTTCCGCGCCCGCGGCGGACCCGAATGTGTCCTCTTCCCACGTTGAACTCAACGGGGAGAACTGAAGTTTCGCGCAAACTAAGGGCCCACGGCCGCCACCGTCAGCTTGACGGTGGCGGTCTGGCCCGAGGCGACGCTTACGCTCTGGCCGTAACCGCCGTGCCGCTTCATCCAGTCTTCGTCGGCATACTCTGCTTCGCTGAGGTCGTCCCAGGCGTAGATTCGATAGTCGCCGGGGCCGAGATTCTGAATCCGATAATGGCCGTCCGGTCCAGCGCTGCTGAGTCGCGCCATCCGGCCGCCGCGCAGCGCAATGATGCCCGCGCCCGACGCGGGCGTTTTCCCCTCCGCGTCTTCCACGGTTCCTTCGATAGCGCCGCCGTCGTCGCCGAGCACGACATCGAGTTCGAGTCCGGACTGCATGATGGGCATCTCATCCTGTGCGATATCCCGGCCGCCCAGCATGGCGCGCTTCAGATAAAACGGCGCGGGAGGCGTGCCGACAATTCGGTAGCTGCCCGGCGAAAGGTCCGCGATTGAAAACGTTGAGCGGTCTTTGTCCCATTGCATGCGGCCGGCCTCCAACCCCGGTTCGGAGGAGAGAATGCCCAGTCCCCAGGATCGTGGGGCCGGGGCTCCGGAAGCCGACTCAACCCGCACTTTGCCGGTAACTGTTATCCCCGGCTCTATACGCACCACGAGGCCATCCACATCGGCGCTTCCGACATCCACTGGCACGCGGGCCATGAGCCGATGCCCCTGGTCAAAGTAGTCGACGACGAGTACATAGGAACCCGGCGGCACGCCCCGAATGTCGAACCGGCCCGCCGGATCGATCGCCGCGGGACGCGCGACGGGGGCCTGAGACAAGGGACCCGTGTATCGGAGTGTGAGCGTCGCTCCTCGACTCGGCGGCATTCCGGTCACCGTTCCGCGGACATGCGACGCGTGAACCTGCCTCAAAACGAAATCCACGTGCGTCTCTGTACCTGCAAATATCGCCATCGCACTGATGGCGCCGCCCTCCGGCGCGGCTGGGAAACAAGCGTCCTGAGTTGCCGTGGTGTCACTGGGCGGGACGCGGGGTGGGAGCGTCGGCGTCTGAGCGCAAAAGACGAACCGGCCCGCTCTTAGCCCCGCGAGACGATATTCGCCTAAATCGTTCGTGATTGTGTTCTGCGCGGACTGCACCGTTCGCTTACCGTTGGTCACAATCGACGACATCGCAATAATCTGAGCGGCCGGAAGAGCATCGCCCGACTCATCGGTAACCCTTCCTGTAACGACCGCTTGGGGCGTCAGTTTGATCACGAGGTCGTGCGCCGGGGATCCGGAGACCAGAGTGAGCGATCCGGGAATACCAGGCGCCACCTCACGAGTGGTTCCCTGGAGAAATCCGGGGCGCGTGGCGTTGATCGCCCCTTGGCCGCACATCAAACCGGAGAGACTCCAGCGGCCAGCGTTATCGGCCGCGGTTGCGTTCTGCGACCGTAGGTCAAACACGTGCGCGCGCGGTATCGGCTCGCCCGTTACCGCGTTGACCACGGATCCATCGGCTGCGCAGTCGTTCTGTACCGGAGCAACCTGTGCCGACGCCAACGGGCCGGACAAAAGCAGAACCGCAATGGCGCGCACGGTACTTAGATTAGCTTTTCCAGCCGCCATAGCCTGAACATGAGACTCCTTTCCATGCGCGGGAGTTTCCTGGCGGTCTGAGATAGACTGGAACGTTCCATCTCCAGTCCACATTTGAGGTGACGATTGAAGCTCAGTGACAGATTCGCTCTGGCTATGTGTGTCATAGCTCTGGGAGCCGCCAGCGCGCAACCCCCCGCTCCTCCAGCGGGCCGCGGGCCCGGTCGCGGCGCCCCGCCGCCACCGGCCGGAGGCAACCCATTCGCCAACGCGTTCCCGCAGCACGAGGCCGGCGATCCGGCGGCAATCGAGCGCGGCAAGGCGCTCTACGGAGTCCAGTGCAACTTCTGTCACGGTTCCGATGCCCGCGGCGGTGAGGGTGGTCCGAATCTGCTGCGCTCAGATCTGGTGCTGAATGACAAAGACGGGGAACTGATCGCCCAGGTGGTACAGAACGGCCGCGGCGAAATGCCGAAAATCAACCTCACGGCGCCGCAGATTGCTGATGTAGCTGCCTACATTCACAGCTTTCGCGTGGCGGGCTATGACGCTTCTCGTAACGTTCCGCCCAGCATCTTGGTTGGCAATGCGACTGAGGGTGAAGCGTACTTCAAATCCACCTGCGCCTCCTGCCATTCAGTGACTGGAGATCTCAAAGGCATAGGCTCGCGTTTCGCGGATCCCAAGCAGCTTCAGAATTACTTTCTGCTGCCTGGCGGCGGTCGGGGTGGCCGCGGTCCGTCGAACCTCAAGCCTGTCACCGTCACCGTCACCCCGGCCAGCGGAAAAAAGATTGAAGGCCGGCTCCTGCGGATCGATGATTTCATCGTGACGCTGGTGGACAGCGAGGGAGCTCAGCGCACGATCCGCCGCGATGGCGACGTACCCAAAGTCGAAGTTCACGACCCGATGGAAGCTCACCGCCAGTTGCTCCCGAAATACACAGACAAAGACATCCACAATCTGACCTCCTATCTGGTGACGGTGAAATGACGCGCATCGAAAAGCTACTTCTGACGACATCCCTCTGCCTGCTGCCCGCCATCGCGCCCGGGCAGAGTCTTGATCCGTCGCTGCTGACCAAGCCACTCGGTTCGAGCGACGCATGGCCGACCTATTCCGGCGATTATTCCGGAAAGCGCTACAGCACGCTGAAGCAGATCAACCAGACCAATGTCAAAAATCTGACGCTTGCGTGGGCGGCTCGGCTCAACGCGGGCTCCGGGCAGGGAGGCGGGGGTGGCTTCGGCGGTGGACGCGGCGGAGCTTCCACGATCGTTGGCGGCGTCGGGACAACCGAGGCGAACGGCCCCGCGAATATCCGCGCGTCGATCCTCCAGGTCAATGGCATCCTCTATGTCGCGACTCCCGATAACGCATGGGCGGTGGACGCCCGTGACGGTCGTGAACTGTGGCATTACTTCTGGAAGACCCGAGGCGGCACGCACATCGGAAGCCGCGGCGTCGGCATGTGGGGCAATTGGCTCTATCTCGAAACGCCGGACGATTACCTGGTGTGTCTTGACGCCGCCACCGGTAAGGAGCGCTGGCACAAGGAAATCGCGAATTTTAATCAGCAGTACTTCTCGACGATGGCCCCCGTGGTGATTGGCAACCACATCCTTGTCGGCACCGGCAACGATCTGGATGAGCCGGGCTATATCCAGTCCCGCGATCCCGAGACGGGCGACATTCAATGGACCTTCCATACCGTTCCGATGGAAAAGGGCGATCCCGCGCTAGCCACCTGGGGCAGCCTCGATGGCGCGCGTCATGGCGCCGGCAACGTGTGGATTCCCGGTGTTTATGACCCGGAAACGCATCTGTACATAGTGGGTACCGGGAACCCGTCGCCCGCGTACACGAATCCTCCCAGCCGCGCGGGAGACAACCTGTACACCTGCTCGATGGTGGCGGTTAATGTGGATACCGGAAAATTGGCTTGGTATTACCAGTTCAGCCCGCACGAAACTCATGACTGGGATTCGACCGAAACGCCGGTCCTGATCGATGCTCCGTTCGGCGGCAAGATGCGGAAGTTGGTACTGCACGCCGACCGGAATGGCTACTTTTATGTGCTCGATCGCCTCACAGGCGAGCATCTGGTGACGAGCAAGTTCTCGCCT
>Ga0126381_100000222_pt1 | contig 64129 bp, 57 predicted proteins | sample PanSoiMetPlot_28_FD_96465 | JGI IMG/M metagenome (GOLD analysis project Ga0126381, IMG submission 96465) | Tropical forest soil microbial communities from Panama - MetaG Plot_28 | ecosystem: Environmental > Terrestrial > Soil > Tropical forest > Bulk soil | place: Panama | collected 2016-02-17 | reverse complement strand
ACATTCGGGCAGCAGCACGAGCTGGGCTCGGTCCTGGCCCTCGACAAAACGCTTCACCCTGGTCCCCCCGGATCTCCACCCGGCAAAATACCAGATCTAGTGTTTTCACACAGCCTCGGGCGACAATTGCCGTTTTATGTCTACCTTCTTGCAAGCCGCCGGCACGGAACGCTCTATCTCGGCGTCACAAATGATCTCGTCCGCCGCGTGGATCAGCACAAGACTGGGAGCGTTCCCGGTTTCACTTCCCGGCACCGCGTCGATCGTCTGGTGTGGTTCGAAACTTATGACGATCCGACAGAGGCAATTGCGCGCGAGAAGGCTGTCAAGAAGTGGCGGCGGGATTGGAAGATCCGACTGATCGAAGAGCAAAACCCGGATTGGCGAGATTTCTACCCAGCGCTTGTGAGGTGATGCCAAAAATCGCTCTACTGTGTCATTCCGGGGCGCGGGCACCGCCCGCGAGCCCGGAACCTATGCACACCGGCTTCGGGAAAATGGGTTCCGGGCTCGCCGCCGCGCGGCGCCCCGGAATGACGGCCTTGGGGCGCTTCTGTCAGAATTGGACCGATAGATGGATCACGCGGTCAGCACGGCGCGCAGTGCGGTGATCGACGGCATGAAGAAATAGGCCGCGGCAGTCAGCTCGACGAACTGCTTCGGTATCGTCAGCGTCGTCCGCCGGCTGCCGGCCGGATAGTTCAGGTATGGCTCGTCCATCGTGCGGACGCCGCCGCGCTCCGCCTGCCCGATGATCGGGTCGAACCCAGGCGTTACCGGCCCCCCGCCTCCGGGGCGCCGCTTGCCGCCGACAAAATCGGGATGGTTCGCGTAGTTGCGCTGAATAAACTCGAACTGGCGCTCGATCGAGGTCTGGTAACAGACGAACATCAGGCCGCGGCTGTGCCTCGTTGTCGTTTCGCCCGGTTCCACCTCGGTACCAAACGGAATGCCGGCGCGGATGATGCGGTGCCGCTGAACCTCGGCCTCGCTGCCCGTGTCGTCGCGGGGGTACATCTTCCGAATATGGGCGGCATAGGGACATCTGCGTTGATCCGGATCGTCGCCGAACTCGAAAGCATTGTCGCGCTTCTCGTCGCCGCCGAGCCGGGAATCATCGCGCAGCGGGGCAAGCTCCAGCGGCGCGCCGCTCTTCCACCGGCCGACCATGCGGGCGGCCAACAGCTGCGGATCCATCCCAATCCGCGCCGCCTGTTCCCGAACAAACCGCCAGAATTCCGGCACTTTCTGCTTGAGACGCCGGAAAACCATGTAGGAGCCGTTCTTCGCCCACGGCGCCGGCAATGGCGCGATCGGCCCCGGCTTTATCGGATCGTGCGGATCCTGACCCGGACAGCCGAGGATGAATTCGCCCGGCCAAAGCATATCCTGGCCGGGCAGACCCTTATCGGGTCCGGGCCAAGCCTCGCGGAGGGCGGGCAGACCACGTATCCCCGGCTGGGATATGCCATCGAGGAAGCCAAAATGCTCATGCCCGCGGTTAGCGCCCGGTCGTGCGTTCCCTAATTCCGAATAGACGACCTGGATGAAGCCACCAAGAAACTCCCTCAGGCGATTGCGCTGAAACGTCAGAAGCGCGCGATCGTGAGCCGTCAACAGGAACACGCCGTCGATCCGATCGCCGCGGAATTCCTTCAGCCAATCCGAGCGACTGGGGTCATGCAGGGCCGCGATCGTTTCGGGGTGGTCGGCGCCGCGCTCGAATGAGGGGTCGAAAGTCGGACGGCGAGGGCCGAGCAGCTGCGTCAAGCCGTCCTTCGTGAAGCCCAGGTTCAGCCCCGGCATCGGGTCGCGCCCGGCCTGGCCGAGCCACTTGCGTCGCGCGATCGCCAGCTCGCGCTGTTGCGCCCGGCGAGCGCTCGTAATGCGACCGATCACGTCACGCCTTAGCGCGAGTTTGAAGGAGCCCTCGTCCAGGATCTTGAAGAATATGAAATCTTCAAAATCCTTCTGCAGGCCGATCGGAACGTCGCCTTGGATTTCGTCGAGATCCAACATCGGTACCTCGGGCAATCCTGGTCCGATTCACCTGAAGGCGCCGGCCGCCGCTGCCGAATTCCGGCGGCCGGTAACGGCCGGCGTCGCCTCTACCGCGTCGCGCGCGAAGGGGAGCGGAACTAGCCGTTCGCGCCGGTGTAGCCGATCAAGAGGTTCCCGGTAGCCCAGATCCCGGTCTGCATATTCCTGTCCTGGCCCCCTAGCACCTCATACCGATAGGGGATCAGCAGGGCTCGTTTGATCTTGTACATCTGCCCCATGAAGGTCCAATCTCCTCCCTGATAGTTGTCGATCTCTACGGCGATCTGGGCGAGGCGCCCGGCGTCATCGCCCGCTATCCCTTGTCCCGGCGCGCCGGCCGCAAACTGCATTCTCCGATCCTCGTTAAAGGGCGCACATTGCGGATTAGAGTAGGGATTCAGAGTATTGATCAGCCTGCCGAGTGCTATTTCCATTTCGTCACCCCCGTTGTCGAAGCTGGTGATTTGAATCGTCTCTGCCGTTTCGCCGTCGCGGCCAGAGTAGCAGCCATCGACACCTCTTCGGCAGCCACCGCGGCTCAGCCAGATTGCGCCGGCCGAGGCATCGGTCGTGTGAGCTGGGTCACACAACCGCAAATTATGTCAATCTTGACGAAATGAGATTCGATTTCCCGTAACTGCCGGAGCACCGGCTTTCGATTGCGCCCAAAGTCACTCCGCCTCGGCAAGCAACGCGATGGGCGAACCCTGGTCAAGCGCGGCGAGAGCGGCTTCGACCCGGGCGGGTTCGTCCAGAGTGCCGAGTTCGCCGAACAAGGTAGAGGCGCGTTCGAGGAGCAGGCGAGCCTCCGTTGTATCGCCGGCCCTCTGGCGCAAGGCCGCTCGGGTGAGCATCGCTTTGGCAAGATCGCTGCGCGCGCCGACGCGTTCCAAAATCTGCATCGCGCGCTCGATGTAACCCTCGGCCGCCGCTGAGCCCTCGCCAGCCAGGCATTCCGCCATCAGCCAGCAGGCGCGGCCCTCGATTTGCAAATAGCCCCTGGCTTTGCTCGCCTCGAGCAGGTCCTGGATCAATGGGCAGGCGCGTGCGGTGTCGCTGCAGCGAAGGTAGCCCTCTGCGAGAAACAAGGCGAAGCTCAGGTAGGTAAAGCGAAAACCGGCACGATCCTGCCAGGCCAGACCCTCCCCCAGCTCCGCGAACCCTGCTTCGAACCGGCCCGCTTTAATTTGTCCATAGCCGCGACCCACTTTTGCCAGCGCCGCGTCGCGCGGCAGGATCGGGGCGAGCGCGAGCGCTTCATCGCAGCATTGCAACCCGCGTTCGATGTTCCCCTGCTGAATGTAGGCCAGTCCCATGCGCGCCCAGCCTTGCGGCTGCACCGAGCGGGAGAGCGGGCTGCCCAGAGCGGCCCCGTGCTCGATCCCCCTCCGGCAATAATCGATGGTTGTCCCCCACTCGCCGAGATAGTTGGCCGCTACGGTCAGAAACCAGAGGGTCCGGGCGGCCCACCAATGATCGCCGCGCCCTTCGAAATATGCCAGGGCGCGCTCGCCCGACTCGATCGCATCCCTCAGCCTGCCGGCGACGGCATAGACCTGTGCGAGACAGGAGACGGCGAAGGCTTCGATCTCCTGCAACCCGTGCGCGCCAGCGATCCTCGCCGCCTGATGGCAGCGTTCGATCGCGATGTCCGGCCGGCCCCCCGTCACGCCATACAGCAGGCCGATCCAACAATGCCAAGCGGCGCAGTGGCGCGGTTCACCAATTTGTTCTACGACATCGCGGATCGTCTCCAGGGTTTTAATATTATCGGCGTACTGGCCTAGCAGGTACTGAACCTCGGTTCGCTTGAGCACGGCCTCGATACGGCGCAGCCGGTTTGGCTTTGTGTCGGGCAGCGCGTCGAGGCGGCGAAGCGCGTCGTCGAAGTAGGTTAGCGCCTCGTTATTGGCCCAGCGCCGTTGCGCTTTTTCCGCGGCCAGTATCCCGTAATCGACCGCCCTTTCTGCCTCATTAGTCCGGCCGAAGTGAAATGCGAGCAATTCGGCGACTTCTTCAGCTCGGTCTTGATACAACTCTTCGAGCGCATGGCCCACCGCGCCATGATGGGCGCGGCGGTCGCGATCGAGCAGACTTGCATAGGCGGTTTCTTGGGTCAGCGCATGGCGGAAAACATACGTTGTTCCGTGAGGTTCGACCCGCTCGTAGATGAATTCGAGCCGGATCAGCTCACGGAGCTGGGCTTCGAGCGAATCTGCCGCGTTCGAGACCGCGCTCAGCAGGCGGAAGGAGAATTCGCGGCCAATCACCGCGGCGGTTTGGAGCAGCTGCTTCGTATCTTCCGACAGCCGATCGATGCGCGCCATCACAACGTCATGGATCGTGTTCGGAACCGTGAGGGCCGATCGAAAGTTCTCGCCCGCGTGCAGCGCCAGCTGCTCCAGAAACAATGGGTTGCCGTCGGCCTTGGCGACGATTTCCTCAGTCACCAAGTCTGCGAGGCCCTCTGCTCTGAGAACCGAGCGAACCATTTGCAGGCTGTCGCCGCGGGATAGCGCGTGCAACGGTGTCTGCCCTGCAAACGACTTGTCCAGCCAAGGGGGGCGATAGCCGGGGCGATAGGTGCCGAGCAAGAGGATACGGGCGTCAGGCGCGTTCTCTGCCAGGAACGCGAGGAATTCTTCCGATATCTTATCGATCCAGTGGAGATCCTCGACCAGCAGGACGAGAGGCCGTTTTAGACTTCCCTTGATACTGGCTTGATGGAGGATCTCAAAAGCTTTGGCTTTTACTGCTTCGGGATTTAACAGTGCAGGCGAACCGCCGAGCTCCGTGATGCCCAGAAGATGGAGAAGGACAGGACTGCCTTGCTCCACATCCATGTCCAACTCTTGCAGCGCCAAGCGCACCTTTTGGGCAATGATTTCAGGGCTGTCGGTCTCCACAATCCGGCAATTGCTGCGCAATAGATCGAGGAGCAGCCAATAAGGAATTGCCGTGCCGTAGGAAACACACCTTCCCTCGACCCAGGAGACGCGCCCGTCGGCGATCTCGCGCCGGAACTCCGCGAGGAGCCGCGACTTGCCGATGCCCGGCTCGCCGACGATGCCGACGATTTGGCTGCGGCCGTTTTCAGCCAGTCGCAGGAAATTGTGCAGGATCGCACGCTCGCTCTCGCGGTCGACAAACGTTGTCGTGTGAGCGGCGGCGGTCTCGCGCAGTCCGGAGCGGCGGTGGGAAACTCCGAGCAGGCGATAAGCTGGGACGGGCTCATCCTTGCCCTTCAGCATCAGCGGCCCGACCGGCTCGACGCGCGCATAGTCGTGCGCCAGCTCGCGGGTCTCCTCGCTCAGAAGGATGGTTCCGGCCTCGGCCGCCTCCTGCAACCGCGCGGCGATATTCGCCGTGTCGCCGATTGCGGTCGCCTCGATTCGCAGGCCGCCACCCACCGGGCCAAATACGACTGGCCCGGTGTGGATGCCCATCCGGACCGGGAGGTCCATCGTGAGATTGTCGTCGGCGTCCGGCTGCACGCTGAGCGCCTGCTGGATGGCGATCGCGGCCAGCAGGGCGCGCCGCACGTGGTCCTCCTGCGTGACGGGCGCGCCGAACAGCGCCATGAAGCCGTCGCCGAGAAATTGCGGGGCAGTGCCGCCGTAGCGATGCACCTCACCGAGGCTCTTTTCGAGAAAGGACGCGACCAGGTCGCGCATCGCTTCGGCCCCGAGGCGCCCGGCTAGAGGCGTCGACCCGACGATGTCGCAGAACAGCACCGTGACCTGCTTGATTTCGCCAGGAAGTGCGCCTCTGGAGCCGGCGGGGCGGGTGGTGACGGGTCTGGGTGTGTAAGGTTCGGCGGAGGTGCTGTCTCGCAACCCGGGGGCGGTCAACGATGTGCCGCAATGACCGCAAAATCTATGTTCGGGAGGGTTGCTGGCGCCGCAGGACGGGCACGCGACGCCGAGCGGCGCGCCGCACTGTCCGCAGAACCTCATGCCGGCTGAGTTGTCGGCGCTACACCGAGGGCACCTCATACCGGGCCTCCACAGAGCGCCGGAATGTACTCACGAGATTAGCCGAGCCTAGTCGCAACCTTTGAGGAGGTCAATGTTTCGTGGCCTTCTATCTGCGCGGAAAGCCCCCGGAACGGGCGTAAACAAGTGGTAAATTTTTGCCGCTGTCTGTGACTTCGCTCACACGGCATCGCGAAAAGCGTCAATAATCTCCTCGTTTACAAATAGTGCACGACGGTCAACGGCGGCGCGTCTATCATCCCCTGGCAAGGGCCTCCCGGAGGATAAGCGGCAACGCCGCGTAGGGGGCTTAAAACAGAGGTTACTGCGGGCGGGAGATCCTGCTGTCCCGGCCCTTGACGTAATCCGACTTGGAGACGATTGCCATGAACGGATCAACGCACCAGGAAAAACGGCAGATATTCGAGCGTCACTTCCTGTTCGGGAAGCTGAGCGGCGACGAAATCGACACGTTGCTGCACTACGCGCGGGTGGAGAGTTATCGGGCGGGCGCCGAAATTTTCAGCAAGGGCTCGCCGGGGAACAGCATGATGGCGGTGCTGCGCGGGAGGCTCAAAATGAGCTCCGTCTCGCCCGAAGGAAAGGAGGTCGTCTTCAACATAATGAAGCCCGGCGACTGCTTCGGCGAAATCGCGCTCATCGACGGCGCCGAGCGGTCAGCGGATGCGGTGGCGATGATCCCGTGCGAACTGCTGGTGTTGCATCGCCGCGACTTTATGCCGATCCTCGAAAAGCGGGCGGATATTTGCCTCATATTGCTCAAAGTCCTGTGCCAGCGGCTGCGGCAGACCACCGAGCAGGTCGAAGACGTGCTGTTCCGGCAGCTCGAGTCGCGGATCGCCAAGGCATTGCTGCACCTCGCCGAGCGTGCCGGCGCGCTTGGCGCACCGGGGTCGCCGATCGAACTGCATGTGTCGCAGCGCGAACTCGGCCACCTCGCAGGCGGCAGCCGGGAAAGCGTCAACAAGCATCTGCAGGCGTGGCACAAGGAAGGCTGGATCGATCTCGGCAAGAGCACGATCGTGATCCGCAACCGCGCGGCGCTCGAGCGCCTGGCGGAAGCGCCCGAGCTCTGACCCCCCGCCTTCGTTCGTGGCCGGGCTCGTCCCGGCCACGCACGGCTCCGGGGAGCCGATCGTAAAGATCCTCCCACTGTGGGTTTTGCGCGAGGATCAGCCGGACTTTCCAGGACCGCCGCCAGTGCTTCATATTCCGCTCGCGCTGCCGCGCCAATCGCATGTCATCGTAATGTTCGACATATACGAGCCGGCGTAACCCGTACTGCTTGGTGAAGCCTTCGACAAGGCCGGCGCGGTGCTCCCAGGCTCGGCGGGCGAGATTGTCCGTGACGCCGACGTACAGCGTGCCGTTTGGCCGGTTCGTCATGATGTAGACCCACCCGCCCGACACCCTATGCGCTCCGCCGGGAAGCAGATTTCCGTGGATGGCCGGCACGGAGGCCGGCCATGAACGATAAAGTGAGCACAAAGAGTTAAATTTCCGGTCGAGAGGCCAAATCTCCTTCACTCGTTTGTGGCCGGGCTCGGCCCGGCCATCCATGAACAATTCTGTTTTTGGCGTACAGTGCTTATATCGGAACTCGCGGCAACCACCGTTCCCTATACCCGATGACTGCTGCGCCGCCCGAGAGCTGGATCAAGAGAACGCCGGCGGGGCTCAATTGCGAGCCCGGCGATTTCCACATCGATCCAATGCTGCCGGTGCCGCGCGCCGTCGTCACGCACGGCCACGGCGACCACGCGCGGCCGGGCAATGGCCGGGTGCTCGCGACGCCGGCAACGATCGCGATCATGCGGTCGCGTTACGGCGAACTCGCCGGCGGCTCATTACAGCCGCTCGACTGCGGCGAAACCGTTGGGATCGATGGCGTGACGGTGCGCCTGGTACCGGCGGGGCACGTGCTGGGCAGCGCGCAAATTGTGCTCGAGTACCGCGGCGCGCGGGTCGTCGTCTCGGGCGACTACAAGCGCCGGCCGGATCAGACATGCGCGCCGTTCGAACCGCGCAATTGCGACGTTTTCATCACCGAGGCGACGTTTGGCTTGCCGGTCTTCCGCCATCCTCCCGACGGCCATGAGATCGATAAGCTGTTGCACTCGCTCTCGCTCTTCCCGGCGCGCTGCCACGTTGTCGGGGTTTACGTGCTCGGCAAATGCCAGCGGGTATTGGCGCTGCTGCGGCGGGCCGGCTACGAGGAGCCGGTCTATCTGCACGGTGCGCTGCTCGCGCTTACCGAGCTTTACGAGAACTTTGGCGTACCGCTCGGCCCGGTATTGCCTGCCACCGGCGCCGGACGCGAGGCCCTCAAAGGTCGGATCGTGCTGGCGCCGCCGGCCGCGACAACCGACCGCTGGGCGCGGCGATTGCCCGATCCGCTCGTCGCGATGGCGTCGGGCTGGATGCGCGTGCGGCAGCGCGCCAAGGCGCGCGGCGTCGAATTGCCGCTCGTGATCTCCGACCACGCCGATTGGGACGAGCTGACGGCGACGATCGCAGAGGTCGGCCCCGAGGAAGTTTGGGTCACGCACGGCCGCGAAGAGGCGCTCGTCCACTACGCCACGAAAAACGGCTACCGCGCCCGCGCCTTAGCGCTCGCCGGCTTCGAGGAGGACGAGTGAACCGCTTCGCGGCGCTGCTCGACGCTCTCCTCTTTACGCCGTCGCGCAACGGCAAATTACGGCTGATGCAGGAATACTTCGCGACGGCGCGGGACCCCGAACGCGGCTGGGCGTTGGCGGCGCTGACCGGCGAGCTGGTGTTCGACACAGCCAAGCCCAACCAGGTCCGCGCGCTGGCCGCGGCGCGGGTCGATCCGGAGCTGCTCGACTTGTCTTACGATTTCGTCGGCGATCTCGCGGAAACCGTGTCGCTGATCTGGCCGGCCGCCGGAAGCGCGCAAGGCCACGTCCCGGTTCTATCCGAGATCGTCGAAAAGCTGCGAGGCGCAAGCCGCGGCGAGGTCGCGAGCCTGCTCGAACCGTGGCTTGACGCGCTCGACGCCACCGAACGCTGGGCGCTCTTGAAGCTCGTCACCGGAAGTTTGCGGATCGGCGTCTCGGCCCGTCTCGCGAAGGCTGCGCTCGCGGAGTGGGGCCAAGTCGAGATCGATCGCATCGAGGAAATCTGGCACGGGCTCGCGCCGCCTTATGAGGCGCTTTTCGACTGGCTGGAGGGGCGCCGTCCGCCGCCCGACAGCGGCGATCTACCGACCTTCTGCCCGCTGATGCTGGCGCAGCCGCTCGAGGACGACGACATCGCCGGGCTCGACCCGCACGACTATCTCGCCGAATGGAAATGGGACGGGATCCGCGTGCAGCTCGTGGCCCGCGACGCCGAAAAGCGGCTCTATTCCCGCTCGGGAGACGATATCGGCGCCGCCTTCCCGGACATTTGCGCAGTGATGCCGCCGGATGTGACGCTTGACGGCGAGCTGCTGGTGCTCCGCGACGACGAAGTCGCCTCTTTCAACGACCTGCAGCAGCGCCTCAACCGCAAGACCCCAAACGCGAAGCTGCTCCGCGATTTTCCCGCTGCAGTGCGGCTCTACGACATCCTGCGCGACGGCCCGGAGGACTTGCGCGGCTTCTCTTTCGCCGAGCGGCGGCGCCGCCTCGAGGCCTGGTATGCGCGCGAGCCGCGCCGCTCTCTCGACTTGTCACCGATGGTGCCGTTCACGAGCTGGGACGAGCTGAAGGAGCTGCGCGACGGCGCGCGCGAGCGCGGCATCGAGGGGCTGATGCTTAAGCGGGCGGACTCGCCCTATGTCGCGGGCCGGCCGAAGGGTCCGTGGTTCAAATGGAAGCGCGGCGCGCTGACGCTCGACACGGTTCTGATGTACGCGCAGCGCGGCCACGGCAAGCGCTCGTCCTTCTACTCCGACTTCACCTTCGGCGCCTGGCGCGACGACGAGCTGGTGCCGGTCGGCAAGGCTTACTCGGGCTATACGGACGAGGAATTGCTGCGCCTCGACCGCTGGGTGCGCAACAACACCGTCGAGCGCTACGGACCGGTGCGCGTCGTTAACCCGCAGATCGTCCTCGAGGTCGCCTTCGACAGCGTGCACCGCTCGACACGCCACAAATCGGGCGTCGCGATGCGCTTCCCGCGCATCCACCGCATCCGCTGGGACAAGCCGATCCGCGACGCGGACACGCTCGAGACGCTCGAGAAATTGCTGAGCTAGAGATTGCTTCGCTCCGCTCGCAATGACGCCGGAAATTACGGTCATCGCGCGGAGCGGAGCGACGAAGCAATCTCGCTTAAGTTGCGCGCTACTCCGCGGCGGCCGGCTGCGTGACGGGGGGTCCGTCGGCGCGGATTTCCGCGTCCCAGGGGCCCGGGAAGCGGCCGCGGTCCACCTTGTCGCGCGAGAAGACGTGATAATCGACCGGCCATTCGGCACGCGGCAATTCGTAGAACACCTCGACGCCGTTGCCGTCGGGGTCGCGCAGATAGATGCCGAGCGAGATGCCGTGATCGGCGATGTGGTCGATCGGCAGGCCCTTTGTCTTGATGCGCTGGTAGAACTCCTTCAGATCGTCGAGCGACTCGAGCCGCCAGGCCATATGGTTGAGCCCGACCTGCCCCTTCTGCTGCAACGGGGCGTCCTTGCCGAGCTCCATCAACGCCACCTCGTGCGACTGCTCGGTATCAGCCGACATGAAGGCGGCCCAGCCCGGCCGGTACTCGTAGGTGTGCAACCCAAGCAGGTCCTCATACCACTGCTTCGACCGCTCGGCGTTGCGGACATAGATATTGACGTGTTGCAGATACATTGGCCGCTTTGCCATGGCGCCCTCGCTTGTTATTTCGTCGAAGAAATTCTAGCACGCCTTTACAAACGCTGTCAGCTCTGAGCCGCGGCGGCGCGCGCGCCAGGCGTGTTGCTGCGGTACTCGGGGACCAGCCGTTCGAGCAGCTGCAGCGCGCGCCCTTCGCGGCGAGATCGCGCCACGTCCTCGAGCTCGTCGATCGAGCGCGCGAGCATCGCATAATCAGCGGTCCGCGGCGCCGCCAGGCGGATCGCCGGGCTCGCCGTCGGCAGCACCGGCTCCGCGGGATGAAACAGCTCTTCATGAAGTTTCTCGCCCGGGCGCAACCCGATAAATTCGATCGCGATGTCGCGATCGGGGCGCAATCCGGCAAGGCGGATCATCTGACGCGCGAGATCAACGATCTTGACCGGCTCGCCCATGTCGAGCACGAAGATCTTGCCGCGGCTATCGCCGTCGGGCGCGATGGCGGAAGCCTGCAATACCAACTCGACCGCCTCGCGCACCGTCATGAAAAAGCGCGAAACCTCGGGATCGGTGACGGTGAGCGGCCCGCCCGCCGCGAGCTGGCGCTGGAACAGGGGCACCACCGAGCCGGTCGACCCCAGCACATTGCCGAACCGGACCGTCACGTAGCGTGTCCCATCCTCCAACGGAGTGCGGCGGCGCGCTTCGTAAAGGTCGAGCGCCTGGCAGTAGCTCTCGGCGATGCGTTTGGTGGCGCCCATCACGCTGGTCGGGTTGACCGCCTTGTCGGTCGAGATCATCACGACGAGCGAGGCCCCGAAAGCGCGCGCCGCCTCGGTGACGTTGCGGCTGCCGATGACGTTTGTCAGGACCCCTTCGATTGGATTGGCCTCGACCATCGGCAGATGCTTGAGGGCCGCCGCGTGGAACACGATTTCGGGCTGCTCGGCGCCAAGCACCTCGTCGACCTCGGCGCGCGCGCGCACATCGCGCAGAAGCGGAAGCATGGTCAGAGCCGGAAACCGCTCACGCAGCTCCACCTCGATGCTGTAGAGCGCGAATTCGCTGTTGTCGAGGAGCGCGATCCGGCCGGGGGAAAACGCCGCGATCTGCCGCGCGAGCTCGGCGCCGATCGTCCCCCCGGCGCCGGTGACGAGCACCCGGCGGCCCCCGACGAGCCGCGCCATCCCGTCCCGGTCGAGCACCGCTTGCGGCCGCCCGAGCAGGTCCTCGAGGGCGATCGGTTCGAGCGCGCGCTCAGCATTGTCGAGATTGCGCTGAAAATCGGTGAGCCTCGGCAAGCGCGCGAGCGGTATCGCCAGCGCATCGGCGCGGTCGAGCAATCGGCGCACCTGATCGCCGGGGAGGTTTTGCGCCGTGATGATCAGCTTTTGCGGGCGCTTGCCGCGGCGGTCCAGCCGCGCGACGACGGCTTCGAGCTCTTCGATGATGCCGAGGATCGGGACGCGGTAAATCTCCCGGCCGACCCGCGACGGCGTGTCCGAGAGCACCCCGACGACGTGATACACAGCGCGCGGATCGCGCCGCATCTCGCGGATGAACGTGTCGGCGCCCTCCTTGGCGCTGATCAGCAGCACCGGCACGCTCTGATGCTTCACCCGTTCGAGAATGTGGTCGAGCCCGCGATCCTTGAACAAGCGATAGGCGAGGCGCGGCCCGCCGAGCAGCGCGATCAGGACAAACCAGTCGATCAGCAGGATCGAACGAGGAAATGTCTCGAGCCGCGTGAGGACGAACATGACCGGCAAAAAGACGAGCACCGTCAGGCTCACCGCGCGGGTGATGTTAAAAAGATCCGGCAGCGAGGCGTATCGCCAGATTCCGCGATAGAGCCCCGTCAGCAGAAACACGCACGCGGCGATCACGGTGAAGCCGGCGATGTAGATCGCCGTCATCTTCGGCTCGTAGTCGAGGACGGTGTTGCCGAGGCGCAAGTACAGCGAGATGATGAGCGACATTGCCGCCATCGCCACGTCGTGCAGGAAGGCGAGAAGCGCTCGCCGATTGTTTGGAAAAATTGCCGCCATCCCCCGACAGACCGGGTCTCCTATAACAGGAATATGCACGTCGGGAAATTCGCATCGCGGGCCGCCAGTGTTCCAGCCGACGCGACGGGGGTCTAAGATGGGGCATGTCAGGAGAGCGCCTGCACCGGCTCATCGATCCGCAATCGAGAGCGATCGAAGCCCGGGTGTGGCGGGCCGTGCATCATGTCATGCTCGCGGCCGGCCTCGGGATCATGCTCGTCAATACCCTGCAACCGTGGCGCCAAAGCGCGGCCGGCGCGCTCGACGTTGGACTTTGGATCGTCTGCGCGTTCTTTTCTGCCGAATACCTACTTCGGCTGATCACTGCACCGCGAGCGCCCCGGGGCCGGCGTCTTGGGGAATGGCGCACCCGGTTTGCCTGGGCGATCTCGATCGGCGGCCTTCGCGACCTCCTCGGCGTGGTTCCCGGCATCCTCGCCATCGTGTTCGATGCGGAGTTCGCCAGCCTCTTCGGCTTCCTGTGGACCTTCAAGCTCGTTCGTTATGCCCCGGGGCTCGCCGGACTGCAGCGCGTGATCAGAGACGCCCGGCACGCCTTGCTGTCGGTCCTGATCGGGTTCTGCATCGTGCTCGTGGTGTCGGCCAGTCTCGCCTACCTGCTCGAGCGGGCGGCGCAGCCGCTGTCCTTCGGGTCGATGCCCGCGGCGCTGTGGTGGGCGATAACGACGCTGACCACGACCGGCTATGGCGACGTCACACCGGCCACGCCGCTCGGACGGATGCTGGGCGGCATCGTCATGGTCAGCGGCATTCTCGTATTCGCGCTATGGGCCGGCATTCTCGCCACCGGGTTTGCCGAAGAGACGCGCCGGCGGCAGTTCCTGCAAACCTGGGACCTCGTCGCCAAGGTGCCGTTTTTTCACGATGTCGGCGCGGCGGCGATTGCCGATGTCGCGCGCCTGTTGCGGCCGCGGGAATACGCTGCCGGCGCGATTATCGTGCGCCGCGGCGAGCCGGGAGACTGCATGTATTTTGTCGTTTCGGGCGAAGTGGAGGTTCAGCTAAAGCCTGAGCCGGTCCGTCTCGGCGCGGGAGAATTCTTTGGCGAAGTCGCGCTGCTCACCGGCGGCCCGCGGAATGCAACGATCGTCGCGGTGCGCCAATGCACGCTCCTCAGCCTCGACATCGCCGATTTTCGCCAGCTGCTCGGGCGCCAGCCGGATCTCGCGCGTGTGATCCACGAAGAAGCGCAGCGCCGGCCGGGAGGCGCGGTTCGCGGGAGCGAACGCAGAGCGCGGCGGCGGCCCGCCCCCATCACATGAAAGTCGGAGCATAGGGCGGGTGCAACCCGCCGTCATGCGGAACGCGGTCCAATGGCGGGTTACGCCCGCCCTACGACTTCATGAGATCGTAGTAATGCTTTGGGAAACCGGCCGCGGCGCGGGCCTCGTGATTGAAGGGGGGCTTCAGTTCGCCCTTGAAGCACCGCCTGACGCGCTCGCGAAACGCCTCCGCCGCATTGAGCCCGCGCATGCCGCAGACTGTGTCGAACCAGCACACCCCGGCGGCGACGTGACCGATCTCGTCGCAATAGACGCGCCGCACGACGGCGGCGCTCTTCAGGTCGCCGACGCGCTCGAGCTTGGCGATCATTTCGGGAGTGACGTCGAGCCCGCGTGCCTCGAGCACGAGCGGCACGACGGCAAGACGCGCGAGCAAGTCATCGGCGGTTGCTTCTGCCGATTCCCAGAGCCCGGCATGCGCCGGCAGATCGCCATACCGCGCTCCGAAATCTGCCAGCCGCCGCATCAGCAGTTCGAAGTGCAGCGCCTCCTCGCACGCAACACCTACCCAATCGTCAAAGAACGCGCGGGGCAGAGCTTCGCGCGAAAACCGCGCGACCAAGTCCCAGGCGAGATCGATTGCGTTGAGCTCGATATGCGCGAGAGCATGCAGGAGGGCGACACGTCCGGAGGCCGAGCCGAAAGCCCGGCGCTTCGGCATTTCTCTCGGGGGCCGTAGAGCCGGGCGCGCGGGCCGTGCCGGGCGCTGTGGCGGGGTTGCGTGGCCGACCTCGATCGCACCTGCGTGCCAAATTGCAGCGAGTCGGCGGCTGGCTTCGGCCTTCGCCGCCGGATCGGCGGTCGCCAGGATTGCGACTGCGCCGCCAGTTAGCGTCGATGCGAATTGGCTGAAACTCTCCGCTCTCTCCGACTTCGCTTCATCGCCGCGAATCGTTCGGCCCGCAACCATCTGTAACTACCTTCTTGGTTTTGCGATCGATAGACCGACTGATGGGGAGACCCTCTCCTCGCCTTCAAGGCGAAACACCGCCTGAGACCGATGCACCTGGATTGGTTTAGAGCTCCGGACAACTGCAGTACGAATCAAGCATGCGGTACATATTTGCGTGTGAACCCTGTCATCCAGCCAATTTCGTCACCCGCCAAAGCGGGTCCAGGGCAAGTGATCAAAATCCCCGGATTACCGCTTGCGAAGCTGTGATTCTCCATGGTCTTAACGCCAACCCACAGTCCTGCGAACATAATCTTGCTGAACTCGATAAGGCAGCTAGTCTCTTTCGTGCCGTTTGCTGCTTACGCACGCGTAGCTCCATAAACTCTCGGAAAGGGCTGCTGCCCTACGGTCGGCGTCGTCAAGATGTCGGCCGCCAGCGCGTGCCTGCGGCAAGGATCGCACTTGGTCCGGATATGGATTAGTGCAGGGCCGAGACGTTCCGGGATCGCCGCGATTTCATTGCACTCAGCTACGGCTTTGCCTGAGCCGCGGCGGCCGGTCACTTGGTGCGAGCGTCCCAAGTCTATTGCGACGCTGCCGTGACCGGCCTCCCATCTGTGAACTATCTGCCGATGGGCCGATCAGTTCAGCCACTCTTGCCACCGCGGCTATCTCGCGTTGCCGAAGCCCGGCGCGACAAGATCGACGGTGCAGTTCTCACCGCGCGCCTACCAGCCTGCTTACGGTTATCTTTCCGCCAGGGTTACCGCTGCGGTTTAGAGCGTCACCAGGGTATTCCAGGTCTGGCGCCACCCTGAGTTGGTGTGGTCGAGGTTCATGACCCCGTTGGCGTCGAACCCCACGACATCGGCTTGGCCAGCGATGCGATCGTAAAGCACGAGCTGGCTCTTGCCGTTGCCGACGAAGTCACCGGCGATGATGACGTCCCATGTCTTGCGCCACCCTGAGTTGGTGTGGTCGAGGTTCATGACGCCGTTGGCGTCGAACCCCACGACATCGGCTTGGCCAGCGATGCGATCGTAAAGCACGAGCTGCCTCTTGCCGTTGCCGACGAAGTCACCGGCGGTAATGACGTCCCATGTCTTGCGCCACCCTGAGTTGGCGTGGTCGAGGTTCATGACGCCGTTCGCGTCGAACCCCACGACATCGGCTTGGCCAGCGATGCGATCGTAAAGCACGAGCTGGCTCTTGCTATTGCCGACGAAGTCACCGGCGGTGATGATCTCCCATGTATTGCGCCAGCCCAAGTTGGTGTGGTCGAGGTTCATAACGCCATTCGCGTCGAACCCCACGACATCGGCTTGGCCAGCGATGCGATCATAAAGCACGAGCTGGCTCTTGCCGTTGCCGACGAAGTCACCGGCGGTGATGACGTCCCATGTATTGCGCCAGCCCAAGTTGGTGTGGTCGAGGTTCATGGCGCCACTCGCATCGAACCCGACAACATCGGCTTGGCCAGCGATGCGATCGTAAAGCACGAGCTGGCTCTTGCCGTTGCCGACGAAGTCACCGGCGGTGATGATCTCCCATGTATTGCGCCAGCCCGAGTTTGTGTTGTCGAGGTTCATAACGCCTTCCGCGTCGAACCCGACGACATCGGCTTGGCCAGCGATACGATCGTACAGGACGAGGGTGCGGAAACCCGGATCAGTAAACGCGCCGGCGTTGATGGGGTCCCATGTATTGCGCCAGCCCGAGTTGGTGTGGTCGAGGTTCATGACGCCGCCTGCGTCGAACCCGACAAAATCGGCTTGGCCCGCGATTTTGTCGTATAGCACAACTTTGCTTGCCATAATTCATCTCCCTTCGAGATTCCCCGTGGACAACCAGTGTGTCCCAAGCCCCGTTTGATTTTCAGATTGGTGGCCGAATCTTCGCCCACGTTGCTAGAATAGTTCAGAGGCGGGTCGGGAACTGTGAGATAGCTCACACTTGAGGGAGAACAGTTCAAGTCAGGATGGCTCAAACCTTTCCGGTCCACGGCGGGTTGATGCTGACCCTACTCGGCGGCCTCGCGTGGTCGGGGCGCGACTTGGTTCGCGCCCAAGCGAAGGACGCCACAGCACGATTTCCCGTGACGATGTAAGAGGCGGTTTCCTCTAATGAGGTTGCGGCGAAACGAACTTCAGCAATTGCTCGATACGTTTGCACTCGGGTAGCAGCTTTGGTGACCCTGATGCTAGACGCAATGCTGAACAACGGCTTCAGGTCTTACTTGCGAAGGAACAGCAGCGCATTGGAAACAGGCTCAACTGGTTGACTTTCCTTTTAGTTGTTGTGGGCTTACTCAACGTCGCTGTGCTCGCATTTCAAGTGTGCGGCAAATAGCTCAAATAGGCTTCACATTGACTCAATGTTTCTAGTGTAATTTGCTTTTTGGTAGATAAGTCTAAGCCGTCTATAACCACGTCCTATAGTTTTACGAGTTCCTCCACATTCAAAAATGACGAGATACAGGTGCCTGCGTCATAGAAGTTACAATGGGCAAACTGATTTTTTGTATTCCGGGCAACGTCCCATCCCGCTGATGATTTCATTGAAGATGTCTGACAATTTAAGCGAAGTATTACTGTCAAACGCAATTTTGGCGGCGACAGCTATGCTCAACACCGATTTCAGCCGTTTCGCGGGGATTCCAACTCGAGCTGCCCATCAATCCTCACCCCCAACCGGTTAGACGCGAACGCCGATTGATCCGGCGGCGACGGCCGAGGTGTAGGTCAGCGCGCGCTCGTCACGCCGGCGATGACGTCCCCCGCTTCGAAGTGCGGGCTGCGCTCGAATTTCGCCCCCCTCAGCTCTCAGAGGGCGCGTGCGGTCTTAAGCACCTCGGCGACGTGGCCCGGCACCTTCACCTTGCGCCACACGCCGCGCACGACACCCTCCCGGTCTAGCAGAAAGGTGCTGCGGTCGATGCCCAAGTATTTGCGTCCATACATGCTCTTCTCGACCCAGGCGCCGTACTTCTCGCAGACTTCACCTTCGGTATCGGAGGCGAGAATAAAAGGAAGGTTGTGTTTCTTCTTGAACTTGTCGTGGGAGGCGACGGCGTCTTTCGAGATCCCGACCACGACAGCATCTGTCCCGCTATAATCGGGCAAGGCGTCGCGGAACCCGCACGCCTCGGCGGTGCAGCCCGAGGTGTCGTCCTTCGGATAGAAGTACAGCACCACCTTCTTGCCCTTGAGCTTGGACAATGTGACGCTGCCGCCGCCATCGGTGGGCAGCGTGAAATCCAGGGCCTTATCGCCGAGTTCGAGACTCATCGCACGTTGTCTCCTGTTTCTTTTGCCGCCCTCCGTGCCGGTCGCTCGACCAGCCTGTCGTACCAGCTGCGGACGCGTGCGGTGGCGCTGCTGATATCTGCGCCGAGCTGCGCAAAGTCAACGGCGCCCATGCAGCGCGCCAGCGTCGCGGCGTCTGCTCCGGAAGGCGTTCCGGCGGCAGGCATACCGTCGCTGACGAGAACCAGGATGGCCTGCACGTTGCGAAGGAGTTTTTCGGCGGCGGTCAGCTCGCGCTGCGCCCGGCGCGTCAACACCCCGGCCTCACCAAGGGCGACAAGTGCTTGCGCAGTGTTGCGGTGCAGAATTCCAGGGAAGGAAGCCGCCTCCCGCAGGATCAGGTATTGCACAATGAACTCGAGGTCGATCAGCCCGCCGCGGCGGTTCCTCAAGTCCCGAGGAGACGGGCGCGGGTTTTCTTCGGCAATGCGGCGCCGCATATCGGCGACGTCCATCACCAGCTTTCCCGGATCCCGGGGTGTCCTCAATACCGCCTCGAGCGTTTCCGAGATCCGTTGGCGGAGACCGGCGTCTCCAGCGACTGGCCGCGCGCGGGTCAGCGCCATATGCTCCCAGGTCCATGCGGCTTCTCTTTGATAGCGAGCGAAACCGGCGAAGTGCGATGCGATCGGACCCGACGCGCCAGACGGCCGCAGGCGCATATCGACATCATAGAGCCGGCCCTCGGCGGTCGGGGCGGTAATCGCGCCGATCAGCCGCTGGCTCAACCGCGCATAGTAACTGGGCACCGCCAAGAGGCGTGCGCCGTCCGACATCTCCACTTCGGACGATGCGTCATAAATCAGGATCAGGTCCAAATCGGACGCGAGCGTCATCTCGCGGCTGCCGAGGCGACCCATTCCGATGATGGCAAAGGCGCCTTCGGGCACCCGACCGTGCCGCCGGGCGAACTCCGCTTCAACCGCCGGGAGCAGCCCTGCGAGCGCAGTCTCGGCAATGTCGGAAAGCGCGACACCGGCCGGTGCGCCGTCCAAAGAGCGGCGCAAGAGCTGCACGCCGACCTGAAACCGGCGTTCCCCGGCCCAACGCCGCAGCGCATCCAGCGTGTCCTCGAACGTACGCCCGCCTGCAAGCACTTCATCAAGTTCCGCGGCGAGTGCGCGGCGGTCCGGGGGCAGTGCGAAGAAACCCTCGGTCAGCACCGGATCGAGGAGAGCGGGGCGCTGCGCGAGGTGCTCCGCCAGTCGCGGCGCCCCCGCCATGACCTCGGCAACCAGCGCCAGAAGCCCGGGATTGGCGTGAAAGAGCGAGAAGAGCTGCACGCCCGCGGGAAGGCGCGACAGAAACTGATCGAAGCGCCGGAGCGCCGCGTCCGGGAGCGATGTGGCCCCGAAAATGCGCAGCAACTCCGGCACAAGCTCGGTCAGGATTTCGCGAGCCCGCTGGCTGCGGGTGGCCCGGATCCGGCCGTGATGCCACCGGCGCAGCAGCCCCGCGACCGCAGCGGGCTCGGTGAAGCCAAGCCGGGACAGCGTGTCCAGTGTTTCAGGATCGTCCTCGGCGCCCGTGAAAACGAGATTCCCCGGGGCGGCGAGCGTTGGCGCTTGCTCGAAGAGCTGGGCATAATGCCTTTCGACCGAGACCAGATGGGCAGATAGATCAGCGACGAAGTCTTCCGCCCGCCCGTAACCGAAAAACACGGCGATATGCTCGAGCCCGGCGCGGTCGGATGGGAGTACATGGGTTTGCGCGTCATCGACCATCTGCAGCCGGTGCTCGAGACGGCGCAAAAAACGGTAATCGCCGATCAGCTCTAGCGCAGTCGCAGGGTTGATCCGGCCCGCCTCCGCGAGGCGGCGCAGCGCCTCACAGGTGGGCCGAACGCGCAACTCCTGGACCCGGCCACCCCAAATCAGCTGCTGGGTCTGTGCGAAAAATTCGATTTCCCGGATCCCGCCGCGGCCGGTCTTAATATTATGGCCTTCAACGGCGATTCGCCCGCCCCCCAGATGCGCGTTGATCTGGCGCTTGATCGAGTGGATGTCCTGGATCGCCGCGAAATCGAGGTTTTTTCGCCAGAGAAAGGGTCTGAGCTCCTCCAGAAAGCGCCGCCCCGCAATAAAATCGCCTGCCACCGGCCTGGCCTTTATGAGCGCAGCGCGCTCCCAGTTCTGCCCGACGCTTTCGTAGTAAGCGAGCGCCGCCGCGACCGATATCGCCAGAGGTGTGGAGGCCGGGTCGGGGCGGAGTCTGAGATCGGTACGAAACACATATCCATCACCCGTGCGCTCCTCCAGAACGCGCACCAACTCGCGTGTCAGGCGCACGAAAAGAGCTGGCAGGCCGTCGCGCGCGCCGGCCCGGATCCGCGCTGCGTCGTACAGAACGATCAGGTCGATATCGCTCGAATAATTGAGCTCATATCCGCCGAGTTTTCCCAGGCCCAGCACCAAAAGACGGCTGTTCTTTTCGGGCTCGTCCGGATCGGCAAGCGCGACGAGCCCCTTTCCGGCCGCTTCGCGCAGTAAATGACGCACCGCCGCACCCAGCGCCGCTTCGGCAAACCGGCTGAGGGCCGCCGTTTGCTGCTCGAGGGACCAAGTTCCGGCAAGTTCGGCCACGGCAGCGGTCAGTGCTACGCGGCGCTTGGCGATCCGCAGGCGGCGCATCAGCGCAGCCTTGTCCTCCCCCAGGTCTTGAGTCGCTTCGACGCTTGCGGCAATCTCGGAAAAGAGCGGGTCCGCGCCCTCCTCAACGAGGCGGTTGAGGAAGGTCCAGTCTTGCACCGCTATACCAGTCAAAAAGGGGCTGTTGCCAAAAATCGACGCGAGCAGGCGTTTACCTAAGTCTGCCGCGCTCCAGGATCGGGCAAGATTGGCCGCCGCCACATCGGTTGCCGGGGCGATGGCGGCGCGCCAAGCCTCCAGCCCGAGGGCGAGTTTTCGGGGGTCGGCTGGCCTCGGCAGTGGGTCACCGTTGGGGGAGAGGTGAGATAGAAGCTTCATACCGTCAGGCCGCCAAGGCTGAAGCTGGCGGCGCGCCGGCCTCTGGTCAAGCCCACATTGGCGTCCGCCCCCGCCGGCATTCCTGGCCGGCGCGAATGGGACGCGGAGTGCACCGCTGCCTCATGTGGCTTAGTGCGTTGGTGGCTGCGCTGGTGCTCGTTTCCGGGGCCGGTCTCTGGCGGCTGATGCAGGGGCCAATCGACCTCGACATCCTCACCCCGTATATCCAAAAGGCGCTCAATCAGTCTGCCGACGGGTTGGAGATCGCAATTTCCGGAGTCCGTATCGGCATAAACAGGGAAACCCGGCGGGTCGATCTATCGGTTGAAGGCGTTAGAGTTTCGCAGGCGGACGGCGAGCCGCTTGCCGCCTTTCACGCAATGTCGGTGGACTTCGCTCCGGGCCCGCTCCTGCTGGGTGAACTGGCGCCGTCACGGATCGTCATCGAGCGTCCCGTCTTGCGTCTCGTGCGGGACGAGACAGGCGCGGTGCGCTTCGGCTTTGGCGATCAAGACAGCGAGACATCGGGCTTTGGGCTCGATGTCTTGGGCCGGTTAGCCGACTCCTCAAAGCCAAAGGAAGCCCTCGGACAGATCCGGCGCGTCGTTGTCCGCGACGCCACTCTCGTCCTCGATGACCGGCAGACGGGGCGCCGTTGGAAAGCCGATCGCGTCGACTTCACCTTTGAGCGCTACGCGGGTGGTTTTGCGGGCGATGCGTCGCTGGCGCTGCAAATCAGCGGAAATGCCTCCGAGTTTCATGCCAGTTACCGCTATTCCTCCGCCGAAAGGATGCTCGATTGCGGGGTCGAGTTCAGCGCCGTGAAGCCGGCGGCGTTGACTTCCCTCGCGCCCGAATACGCCCCTCTCGCGCTCGCCGATTTCCCGGTTTCCGGAACGCTCGCGACTCGGCTGAACACGGCGGAAATGACCAATGAGGGTCTCCGTCTGGATCTCCGGTTTGGGCGCGGCTCGATCAAAAGCGAGCTGTTGCCCGAGGGCTCGCTCGCACTGCAGGAGGGCTCTCTGAAAGCCGTTTATGCGCCGGAGAGAAGCGAGTTGCGCCTGGCCAAGCTCGATCTCGATCTCGGCGGCGGCTCCTCACTCTCGGTGCAAGGGAGCCTCCAGCGAGTGACACTGGCCATGCTCGCCGGCGCCGAACCTGCGCCAGCGTCAATCCCCGGCAGGCTCGGCATCACTCTCGCCGATGTTGGAGTGAGGAAATTCGAGAGCCTTTGGCCGCCTTCTCTCAGCCGCGGCGGGCGCAGCTGGGTTTTGGAGAACGTGCATGACGGGGTCCTTGACGAGGCCGCCTTTCAGCTCGATCTCGACGTCGACCCGACGGCGCGCTCGGCCGAGGTTGTCTCGGCGCGCGGGACGATGCGTTATCACGACGCGGCGATCACCTACTTTCGCGGGCTCGCTCCGGTGCGAAACGTTAGCGGCACCGCCACCTTGCAGGATAAGCGGCTCGTCTTTACGCCGTCCGGCGGCGCCGTCAAATCCGTCCAGCTGACCGGCGGCTCGGTCGAAATCACCAATCTCGGCGCACCCGTCGAGGAGCTCGCGGTCAACCTCTCTCTTGCTGGGCCGCTTCGAGACATACTGGAAACGATCGACGCTCAGCCGCTGCGCTATGCGCGTGAGATTAGCATCGACCCGGCTCGCGTGACTGGCCGCACCCAAGCGAAGATCTCGGTCAAGCTGCCGCTCCTGAAGGATGTCAAGCTCGATCAGGTCGAGTTCACAGTGAAGGTTGGTTTGACTGGCGCCGGTATCGCGGATGTTGTAATGAACCGTAACCTAACCGACGGCGATTTCACCGTCGAGATCGTCCAGTCCGGAGCCCATCTGCGAGGAAGCTCGCGCTTCGATGACGTCCCGCTGAATCTGGATGCCAACCTGTTCTTCAGGCCGAGCGATGGCGTGAAAGCGCGATATCGCGTTGGAATGACGCTCGACGATCAGCAACGGCAGCGACTTGCTTTCGACTTCTTCCCGGGACGCATCAGCGGACTTATCGGGGTTGATCTTACCTACTGGGCCACCGATTACGCGCATGCCGAAGCAGAAGCGGCTCTCGATCTCCGTTCGGCGAGGCTATCCGTCGCCGAAGCTGGGTGGAGCAAGCCGATCGGTGCTCCGGCCACGGCCAAGTTGATTCTGGATCTCTACGATGAGCGCATTACTCGACTGCCGGAAATCAACGTAAAGGCCCCGGGGCTCGACAGCAGGCTCGCTGTGGCGCTGGCGCCCGATGGCGAGCACATCGATCGGGTCGACATCGAACGCCTGCTTGTTGGCGATGATGACGTCGCGGGTTTCGTGATGCGCCGCCGGGGAGGAGGCTGGCGTGTCGATCTTCACGGACCAAGCCTCGATCTCTCGCATTGGATCAAGGATTTCGCCAAGGGCGATCAGCGCCGGGACTCGGCGTCAGATCCGCCGCTGCAGATAAACGCGCGAGTGGGCCGCCTGGTTGTTGGGCCGCAGCGCGAGGTTTACGACCTCAACGCTCAGCTGTTGCGGGCAGGCGCCGACTGGCAGGTCGCGCATATCGACGCCCGGTTTCAAAACGGCCGCCAACTGAGCTTGCGCTCCGGCAACGAGGGCGGGCGGCACAACCTCACTTTCCGCTCGGATGACCTCGGTTCGGCTCTGCACCTTTTCGACATCACCGATAACATCGTCGGGGGAAGCGTGACCGTTACGGGGCAGGTCTCGGAAGCAGCGGGCAAGCGGATCGTCGACGGTCAAATAGCTGGCGAGGATTACAGCCTTGTTCACGCACCGGTCTTCGCGCGGATCCTGTCGCTGCCGTCGTTCAGCGGCGTCGGCAGCATGCTCTCGGGCTCCGGCATCCCATTCAGCACGTTGAGCAGCAAATTTGCCTATAGCGACGACCATCTCGTGCTTGAGAATCTGCGCGCCTATGGCGGCGCGCTCGGCGTGACCGCGAACGGCACTGTCGATGTCGGCCGCGACCGGCTCGATCTGCAAGGCACGATCGTGCCAGCCTATGCGCTGAACTCGATCATCGGGAATATCCCGGTGATCGGTTCATTGCTGCTCGGCGGCGAGGGGCAGGGCCTCTTTGCCGCCAACTACCGCGTCACCGGATCCGCCGCCGATCCCGAAGTCTCGGTCAATCCGCTGAGCGCGCTCGCGCCGGGCTTCTTGCGCCGTTTGTTTCAGCCGAATTTCGGCATCCCGCCGCCGGTTCACCAGTCGCTGGGAATCGAATAACTCAGATGGGGCGCACCAGCGCGTGGCGCTTGCGGCCGGCGCTGAGCTTGAGCGTGCCGTTCGCGTCGAGATCGGCGAGCGAAACAACTCGGGTCTCGTTCTCGACGACGATGTCGTTGATGCGCGCCCCGCCGCCGCGGATCAACCGGCGCGCATCCCCGTTGGAGGTCGCGAGCCCCGCCCGGCTGAACAGCTCGAAAGCGGGTATGCCGCGCGCGAGCAGGTCGTGGGGCACTGCGGTTTGCGGCAGTTCATCGCCCCTGCCGCCGCCCTCGAATACGGCGCGCGCCGTCTCGGCCGCGGCCTCGGCGGCTTTCCGCCCGTGACACAGCGCGGTCGCCTCGGTGGCCAGGATCTTCTTCGCTTCGTTGATGTCGCCGCGCTCGAACTGGGCGATTTTGGCGAGGTCAAGCTCGGTGAAGAGGCGCAGAAAGCGCCCGACATCGGCGTCGTCGGTGTTGCGCCAGAATTGCCAGTACTCGTAGGGCGGCAATTTCTCCGCGTTGAGCCAGACGGCGCCCTGCGCGGTCTTGCCCATCTTGGCGCCAGCGGAAGTCGTGATAAGCGGCGTCGTCAGGCCAAACAACGTGCACCCCTCCGTGCGCCGGGCGAGTTCGACCCCGGCGACGATGTTGCCCCATTGGTCCGAGCCGCCGATTTGCAGCTCGCACTTCAACCGGCGCGCCAGTTCGAGAAAGTCGTAAGCCTGCAGGATAGGGTAGTTGAATTCGAGAAAGCTCAAGGGCTGATCGCGTTCGAGGCGCAGTCGAATGCTTTCCAGGGTCAGCATTCGATTGACCGAGAAATGCCTGCCGATATCGCGCAGCAAAGGGATGTAGCGCAGTTCGTCGAGCCAATCGGCGTTGTTGACCATGACGGCATCGCCCGGGCCGTCGCCGAAATCGAGGAACTTTGCGAAAACCGACCGGATCCCGGCCATGTTGCGGGCGATTTCGGCGTCGTCGAGCAGCTGGCGCGCCTCGTCCTTGCCGGAAGGGTCGCCGATCCGCGTCGTGCCGCCGCCTATCAGCACGATCGGCCTGTGCCCACTTTTCTGAAACAGGCGCAGCAGCATGATCGACACGAGACTGCCGACATGCAGACTGTCCGCGGTGCAGTCATAGCCGACATAGGCGGCGAGGCGTCTGGCGCAGAGCCGCTCGTCCAGCGCCTCCAAGTCGGTGCATTGATGAATAAAGCCGCGTTCGCGCGCGGCGGCGAGAAAGGGGGAACGGGGCGTCGACATGGCTGCGTCATCTAACATACGTGCGCCGAGCGGGCCACAACACTCCCCGAGAATGCGCTGCGCGCTCGGCCTTATGAGCGGCACTTCGCTCGACGGCATCGACGTCGCGCTTGTCGAGACCGATGGCCGCGAGCGGGTGGTCCCTGGTCCCGCACTGACGGTCGCCTACCCGGCCGATTTTCGCGAGCGGCTGCGCGCGGTCCTCGGCGGCGGCGACGCCGTGGCCAAGGTCGAAGCAGAGCTGACCCGGCTTCACGCCGAGGCAGTCGAGGATTTTCGCCGCCGGAACCCGGGAACCGCAATCGACGTGGTCGGCTTCCACGGCCACACAATCCTACACCGGCCCGCAGAGCGCCGCACCTGGCAGATCGGCGACGGCGCGCTGCTGGCGCGGCGGCTTGGCATCGACGTAGTGGCCGACTTCCGCTGCGCCGATGTGGCGGCCGGCGGCGAGGGAGCGCCGCTGGCGCCGCTGTTCCATGCCGCGCTAGCCGCGCCCCTGCCGAAGCCGGTCGCGGTGCTCAATGTCGGCGGCGTCGCGAATGTGACCTGGATCGGCGAGAGCGGCGCGATCCTCGCCTTCGACACCGGCCCCGGCAACGCGCTGATCGACGATTGGGTGCGCCGTCACACCGGCGCCGCGGCCGATTTCGACGGCGCTCGCGCGCGCGCCGGCCAGGTTTCGTCAAGGGATGTCGCGCGGTTTCTGGCTTCGCCATTCTTTGACCGCCCGCCGCCAAAATCGCTCGATCGCAACGATTTTCAGGACGCCGCGCCCGCCGGGCTGTCGGTCGAGGACGGCGCCGCCACACTGACCGAGATTACGGCCGCTGCAGCGCCAGTAGCGGTCCGCCATTTTCCCGCGCCGCCGCGCGAGTGGCTCGTCACCGGCGGCGGCCGGCACAACCCGGCGCTGATGGAAGCGCTCCGCCGGCTCCTTGAGGTACCGGTGCGTCCGGTGGAGGCCGTCGGCTGGGACGGCGACGCCCTCGAGGCGCAGGCCTTCGCCTATCTCGCCGTCCGCTCCATCGAAGGCCTGCCGTTGAGCCTGCCCTCGACGACCGGCGTGCCCGAACCGACGCGCGGCGGCCGCCTGTTCAAAGCCGTCGGTGGCCGAATTTAGTGCGTGACGAGGCGGCGCTCGATCGCGGCGGCTTTGATTGCCTTCTGCAGTTTTTCGAAGGCGCGGACTTCGATCTGGCGAACCCGCTCGCGCGAGATGCCGTATTGCTGCGAGAGATCCTCGAGCGTCGTCGGGTTTTCGCGCAACCGCCGCTCGGTCAAGATGTGGCGCTCGCGGTCATTGAGATGCGTCATCGCTTTTTCGAGCAGATCGCGGCGCAGCCCCAATTCCTGCCGCTCACCGAGCCTCGTCTCCTGACTCTCGCTCTCGTCGACGAGCCAGTCCTGCCATTCGCCCTCGCTGTCAGTCCGGAGCGGCGCGTTCAGCGAGTGATCGGGGCTCGCCAGCCGGCGATTCATGCTGACGACATCCGCTTCGGGAACGTCGAGCTCGGTCGCGATCTTTTTCAGGTTCTCGGGCGAAAGGTCGCCCTCCTCCATCGCCTGCAATTGGCCCTTCAGCTTGCGCAGGTTGAAAAACAGCTTCTTCTGCGCCGCTGTGGTGCCCATTTTCACGAGCGACCAGGAGTGCAGGATGTATTCCTGGATCGCCGCGCGGATCCACCACATCGCATAGGTGGCGAGGCGGAACCCCCGATCCGGGTCGAAGCGCTTGACCGCCTGCATCATGCCGACATTGCCCTCCGAGATCAGCTCGGAGAGCGGCAACCCATAGCCCCGATACCCCATCGCGATTTTCGCGACGAGACGCAAATGGCTGGTGACGAGCTTATGCGCAGCCTCGGGATCCTCATGCTCTTTCCAACGCTTGGCCAGCATGTATTCCTGCTCGGGCTCGAGCATCGGAAATTTGCGGATCTCCTGAAGGTACCGCGTCAGGTTGCCTTCCGAAGAGATGGAAGGTACCGAAAGGGTTGCCATCGACGATTGGTGCTCCGTTGTCAGTCGGTAGTGGGAAAACGCCGGAGGGAAGTCCCGTGATCCTGCATGCGCGTCCGCCCCCCCGACGCGCATACCCTACTAAAATAGTGCGATTTTGTCCAGTTTAAAGTGCTTCTAAACTTTTCGTGAGGTCCTGCATATCCCTCGGAAGGGGGCTGTCAAACTCGAGACGCCGCCCGTCGAGCGGATGCGTGAAGCCGAGCCGCCCGGCATGCAGGGCCTGGCGCGCAAAGGCGACGATGCGCTCGCCGATCGGACCGGCGCGGGCGATCGCGCGCCGGGCACGCGTGCCATAGACCGGATCGCCGATCAGAGGATGGCCGAGGGAGGCGAGATGCACGCGGATCTGATGGGTTCGCCCTGTCGCAAGCCGGCATTGCAGGAGCGCGGCATGCGTTTGGAACGAGCGCTCGACCCGGTAGCGGGTGACCGCAGGTTTTCCCCTTCCCTCCCGCACGACCGCCATTTTTTTACGGTTCCGCGCACTGCGGCCGATATAGCCGGCGATTTCGCCGGCAGGCGGTGAAGGCACCCCCCAGACCAGCGCGGTGTAGACGCGATCGACGCGGCGCGCGGCAAAATCGCGCGCCAGCGCCTGATGCGCGGCCTCGCTCTTGGCGACGAGCATCAGACCGCTCGTGTCTTTGTCGAGGCGATGGACAATTCCCGGCCGCCGAACGCCGCCGATGCCCGACAGGCTGCCGCTGCAATGCGCGAGCAAGGCATTGACGAGCGTTCCGTCCGGATTGCCGGGAGCGGGATGGACGACCATGCCGGCTGGTTTGTCAATGACGATCAGATCGGCATCCTCGAAACGGATATCGAGCGCGATCGGCTGCGCCGCCGGCGCCGCGTCTTCGACCTGAGCCAGAAGGACGACAAAATTCTGGCCGCATAGCACGCGCAGCGACGGATCGCGCAATGTTGCCCCATGCTGTGTCACGCAGCCGTCCAAGATCAGGCGTTTGAGCCGCGTGCGCGACAATTCCGGCAAATGCAGCGCGAGCACACGGTCGAGCCGCTGTCCTGCTTCGCCTTCGCCGACCTGGACCGTCGTGGGACGAGCAGCGCCTGCCGTTCCCCCACCTTGGCCGGTCTTGACCCGGCCATCCACGTCTTCAAGCCAGCCAGTCGTAAAAATCCTCCCAATCCGGGTTATCTTGGTAAATTAGTGCGGTGAACGCGAAATTCTCGAGATCAAAGGGGCCGTCATTGCGAGCGGGGCGAAGCAATCTCGTCCTCGTCGCGCTCGGCCCATCCAGATTGCTTCGTCGCTCCGCTCCTCGCAATGACGACCAAAAACGTGATCTCTCAAATTTCTCGATCAGGACATTAGGCGAACTTTCGGCATAGACTAGCCGAGATAAGCCATATCGCTTTGTAAACCCGTCCGGTACACCCTCGCGATGTTCCCATACGCGCCGAGCGAGATCGACTGTACTACCGACGCAGAGCGTACCATTACGGCGATTTGTCAGGATGTAAACCCGTCCGCCCATCACATCAGACTTCGCGGATAGTAGTGCCGTTGCAACAAAGACGTGGATGGCCCGGGCGAGCCCGGCCATGGGGGGCATGCGTTGCGCTCAAGCCGCTGTTCACAGCCCTGCGTTTTGGCGCCGGGTGACGATGGCCTCTTATCTTTAAGACCCGTTGCGAAGAAATGCGCGCGCTCAAGGTCATGGTCGTCGTGATGGGCGTGGTGATCGTCGCCGGTTTCGCGGCCCTGGTTGCGGTCATTGCCGGCCGAGTGTCGCACCGAGCGGCCGCCCCGACCGCCGCCCGTGGATTTGCAACCGCGGCGATCGATATTCCTCGCGATGCCCGTATCGAGGCGATGGCAGCCGGGCCGGACCGCATAGTCCTCGCGCTGATGCTGCCCGGGGGCGGCCGGCAGCTCGTGGTCATCGATATGGCGACAGGAGCCCGTATCGGCACGATCGATCTACATGCTGCGCCCTGAGTGCTTTCGATTCGGCTCTCAGCGAATGCATCGCCGGTTGCGAAGCATCGCAACGGCCTGTTTTCTAGCCCGGGCTGACGAGTCCGTGACGGCAGAAAATGTCGTCTTGAAAACGGTGCTGTTTCTTCAGAACTTCCCGCCGATCACGGCCGTTCGTTCAGCCGGTATCGAATAATGAGTGCCGATGCACCCCTGCCAGCCGCTCTTCGGAGAATCCGCCATCTGGCACTCTCAGCTGATTACGCTGTGACAGCTCCAGACCGTGCTGCCGACAGCCTCCGATGCTTCTCCGCGCGCCTTCAAGAATGGCGCTCGTCGGCGGCTCCCTGATCGACGAGCCGCTCTTTCGATGCCCGGAAGGCCGAGGTGAGGCGAAATGAGTAAAAAGACTGGAGCGAGACCCACCGGCGGCTTGATCGGACAGATTGCCGACGATGAGGCGCCGGAGAGGCTGCCCCGCGCGCGCACCCTGGGCCCGGTCTCCGATCTCGAGCGCCATCTGCCTTCCGATTGGTGGCGCACGCTGTTCAACTCCCTTTACCTCGAAACCGATGGCGATGTGATCGAGAACGACCGCAACACCGGCGATGAAGTTGATCTCTTGATCCGCAGCGTCGGGCTCGAGCGCAACGATCGCATCCTCGATCTATGCTGCGGCCAGGGCCGCCATTCGCTCGAACTGGCGCGGCGCGGTTTCCCGAACGTCACCGGGCTCGACCGTTCCCGTTATTTGATCCGGCTCGCGCGCAAGCGCGCCAGGCAAGCCAATCTGCAGGTCTCCTTTCATGAAGGCGATGCAAGGCGCTTTCGCCTCGGCGATGCCGAGTTCCATTGTGTCTGCATCTTGGGCAATTCGTTCGGTTATTTCGAACGCCCCGAAGATGACCTCGCCGTGCTCGAAGCGGTGGGGCGTGCGCTTGCATCGGGCGGCTCGCTCGTCATGGATCTGATGGACGGTGATTGGATGCGGCGGCATTTCGAGCCGCGCTCCTGGGAATGGGTTGACCAGAACCATCTCGTCTGCCGCGAGCGCGACCTCGCTGGCGACGGCGACCGGCTGATCAGCCGGGAGGTCGTCGTGCATGCCGAGCGCGGCGTTATCGCCGACCAGTTCTATGCCGAGCGGCTCTATTCGAAGGAGCGGCTCGAGGCGCTGGTCGGGGGCGCCGGGTTCACGAATGTGCGCTTTCACTCTCTGTTGGCGCCGGATTCGTCCCGCAATCAGGACCTCGGCATGGTGGCGCATCGATTGTTCGTGACCTGCGAGGCGCCGCGTCGCGCTCACCGGTCGCCGCGACGTGCGCCGCTGTTCTCCGACGTCACGGTCATTCTCGGCGACCCGCATCTGCCCGATCCGGTCAAGCGCAGCGGGCGCTTCAGCGAAGAGGATTTCGAGACCGTCGAGCGGCTCAAAACGGCGCTGCGCGAACTCTCGGATTACCGTTTTCGCTACCTCGACAATCACGCCTCGCTGTTCGCCGATCTAAGAGCCAACCGGCCACACTTCGTTCTCAACTTCTGCGACGAGGGTTTCAACAACGACGCGTTCATGGAAATGCACGTGCCGGCGATGCTGGAGATGCTCGATGTCCCGTATAGCGGTGCGGGGCCCGCTTGCCTCGGGCTCTGCTATAACAAGTCGCTGGTTCGCGGCATCGCGCAGGCGATCGATGTACCGGTGCCGGCGGAAACCTATTTCAACTCCGACGATCTGGCGGCGACGATCCCGTCGGTCTTCCCGGCGCTGATAAAACCGAATTACGGCGACTCGTCGGTTGGCATCACGAAGGAGGCCGTCGTTCATACTTGGGAAGAGGCGATCACCTGCCTCGGGCGATTGCGCGAACAGATGCCCGCCTGCCCGATCCTGATCCAGGAATTCCTGACCGGCCCCGAATATTCGATCGCGATCATCGGCAATCCCGGTCAGGGCTACCGCATCCTGCCGCCGCTCGAAGTCGACTATTCGCGCCTCGACCCGGCGCTGCCGCGACTGCTTTCCTACGAGTCGAAATGGATCCCAGACTCGCCATATTGGACGCAGATCAGCTACCGCGAAGCGCGGCTCGATGAAGAGGCGCGGCGCAAGATGATCGACTACTCAAACATCCTGTTTGAGCGGCTCGGCTGCCGCGATTACGCGCGCTTCGATTTTCGCGCGGATGCCGAAGGCGAGATCAGGCTGTTGGAGGTCAACCCCAATCCCGGCTGGTGCTGGGACGGCAAACTCAACCTGATGGCCGAAATGGCCGGGCTGCGCTATTCGGAACTATTAAAGCTGGTCATCGAGGCCGCGCAGGAGCGCGTCGCGGCGCAACATCCCGGGCTCGTCATTCCGCTCGCCGAGCGGCGCGCCGCCGGCGACTGATGCCCTTGGAGCGCAGACCCAGACGCCCGATTTACCCGTCGTTCATGGCCGGGCTTGGCCCGGCCACCCACGAGCAGCGGCGTATGCGTCACCGGTTTGCGTGGATGCCCGGCACAAGACCGGGCACAAACGAGTAAACTTGGACTGAATCGTATGAATTCTGGGCATTAAAGCCCCATCTGCGGGTATTTCTCGGTGAGCGTCGAGACGTAGGCGGCGTAACGGTCCGCGATCGCTTTGCTTGCTATCAGCAGGACGTTCTCGGCGTTTTTCGTCGCGTTGTTCGAGAAATTGAAGCTGCCCGTGATGACGGCGTCGTCGACGACGGCGAGCTTGTTGTGCATGTAGTCGTGCGGCGCCTGCGGTGCAAACGGCGTCGACTTTTTCGAATGCAGGTGCGGTGCGATGGCTGCGAAGAGCTGGCTCTTGGCGCGGCTCTGCGGCGAGCCGGAGCGCTCCCAATCGTCGAGCACACCTCGCATTTGCGTGCCGTCGAAAATGCCGTCGACGGTGAGGCCGGCACGGCCGATGCAATCGTTGATGGCGCCCAGCACCCCGCCCGAGGAGATGTCCATTGACGCGATCAGCAGCCGCTTTCTTGCGGCGCCGATCCGCTGCGCGATGTCGAGATCTATTTCGCGCCCCTCGCCGGGGGAGAAGAAGACAGAGACGTCGGCGCCGCCGATCTCAACCGTGCCGGTGTCGTTGCGGCCCGTCGTCGTGATCGAAGCGGTCGTCCACAGCTCCCAGAAATCCGTCTCGTAAAACTGCGCGAGATCGGGCGAATTCAGGACCAACACATTGTTTTCCTGCAGTGACCACGCGCCTTCCGTGAAGTTCGCCGAGCCCATCCACACGGCCGCCTGCGGTGTCATCGCGTCGCGGATGACGTATTTGTTGTGCATCAGGTGGCCGTGACCATCGATCGCCTTCCTTTCGATGCCGGTTCCGTCGAGCGCCGCCAGGAACGCTTCCGTACCCGGGGGGGCCGGGTCACCGCCCATGTGAGCAAAATCCTGCTGCGTGAGATGCGCGGCTGGCCGCTCGCGGTGGTATGCAATGCGTATCGTCAGCCCCGCCTGGTCTTGCGCACGCAGCGCTGCCAATACCGGCGCTGCGGTTAGGCTGTCGAGCCGGAAATCATAGATCGCAATGTGGATGTTGAACTTGGCGCCGGCGACGAAGGCCGCAAGACGCTTGGCCATCACCTCCGCCTGAGCCTGCCGCGCGTCCTTGTCGGCAGCGATCAGGAACAAGCCCGCGATTTGCCCTTCCTGCCACGCCTCGAACGTGCTCTGCGCCATGATGGCCTCCCTGTGTCTTGCGTCCCTACCACGAATATTCGTAGCGCGAAATTGCGCGGCGATGTGTGATCTGGTTCACATGCTTTGCCGCTGATAGCGGAAGCCCGATGGCCCCGCAACTCTGTCACTAAAACTTCACTTTTTCCGAATTCGCCCTTGCGTCGGCGGCGGATAACAGTATCTATCGGGGTCTCGACGCACTCGCACGTGCCTATGGCCCATAGTGGTTATGCAACGACGTAACGCGTCCTTTTTGGCAGCCCGGCTGGAAGGCCGGTCCCGAGAGGGAGGACGGTATGGTTGCTTTCCGACTCTGGGGCGTGCAGCCCTGCCCTGACGCCAATCTTCGCGGGACGCGTCAGCGCGGGCGGGGTAGCCGGGTCAGCGATCCGAGCAGTCTGAGCTAAGCCAGAAATCGGCCGAGCGGCCTCGAAGAGGCCGCCACGGCGCCCGTCGGTTCGCGTTTCGGTCGGACCGGATGTCCTGTCCCGCGAGCACCTCGCGGTTCCGGCCCCGGTTCCTGTCCGGCGCAGCCCTTGCGTTTAGCCGGCTCGCGGAAGGATGGCCCGGGTAATGACTGAGAAGATTTCCCGCTTTCTTGCCGAACACTCGCCCGAGACACCATGTCTCGTCATCGATCTCGACGTGATCGCTGCGGCATTTGAAACGCTGCGTCACTATCTGCCGCTCGCCCGCATTTATTACGCGGTAAAGGCGAACCCGGCAGCGGAAATCGTCGCCATGCTGGCGCGCAAGGGTGCCAGTTTCGACGTCGCCAGCCGCGGTGAAATCGAGCTCTGCCTCGCGAACGGTATTGCACCCGACCGGCTGTCGTTCGGCAATACGATCAAGAAAGAAAAAGACATCGCTTTTGCCTATCGGGCCGGGCTGCGGACCTTCGCCTTCGACAGTGCGCACGAACTCGAGAAGCTGGCGCGCGTCGCACCTGGGGCCGGCGTCTTTTGCCGCATCCTCGTCGCCTGTGAGGGCGCGGAATGGCCGCTTTCGCGGAAATTCGGCTGCGCCCCGGAAATGGCAATCGATCTGCTGCGCCAAGCGCGCGAGTTGGGGCTCGACCCTTATGGGGTTTCCTTCCATGTGGGCTCGCAGCAAACCGATCTTGGGCAATGGGATCGCGCGGTCGGCACCGCCGCCTCGATGTTTTCGCTGCTCGCCGAAGCCGATATCAACCTCAGAATGGTCAATATCGGCGGCGGGTTTCCGGCGCACTATCGCAGTAAGGTGCCGGAAATCGACCTCTATGCGCAGGCCGTCATGACGGCGATCACCCGCTACTTCGGCAACGATCTGCCTGAGATCATCGTCGAGCCCGGCCGCTCGCTGGTCGGCGATGCCGGGGTCATTCAAAGCGAGGTTGTGCTGATCTCCAAAAAAGGCTGCGGCGACGACCGGCGTTGGGTCTATCTCGATGTCGGCAAATTCAACGGCCTCGCCGAAACGATGGACGAAAGCATCAAGTACCGGATCGTGACGCCGGCCCGCGGCGGCTCCTCGGCGCCGGTGATCCTTGCAGGGCCGACCTGCGACAGCGCCGACATCCTCTACGAGCGCACGGAATACCGGCTGCCGCTTGGCCTCGAGGTCGGTGACAAGGTCGAGATCCTGTCGACCGGGGCCTACACCGCCACTTACGCCTCGGTCGGGTTCAACGGCTTCTCGCCGATCCGCACTTACTGCATCTGAAACCTACACGGAGCGCGGGCGTCCCGCCCGCGTCCGCGGCAGAGGCCGGCGGTCCCGTTTGAGCGTCGGCCACCTCCTGCACCAGTTTTCTCAGGATCGCGTCGCCGAAGCTGCTGAAGTCGCGGGCGGCGGCGACGAAAGCCTGCGGCCCGCCGATCACATTGGTGCGGTAATAACCTTCGAGCCACGGCTCTTCGGTCAGGATCGCGAGGCCATTGATCGAGATCCCGGACGCAACAATCCGGTCGCGCGCCACGCTCGGCGGCAAGCCGAAATTGGCCATGCCGTCACCCGAGATGTCGATGACACGGCGAGAAGCGGGCTCGGGCAAGCGGTCGAATGCCGAAGCGGCGGCGAGCAGCGCCGGGCCAATCGCGGTGCGGCCATGGGAGCTTCGCTTGGCATTGCGGACCGCGGCGGCGAATGCGGCCGCGCCGGCAGCATCGTCCACTCGTCGCCATTCGACGGCGATATTGACCTGGTCCGGGTCGGACCATTCGAGAAGCAGAACTTCGACCCCGCCGGGGACGGCGGCTATGGCGTCGCCAAGGCGCGGGTTGTCAAAGGCCCGCGCCACCCCCTCCTGCTGCAGCACATAGGACTCGGCGGTCACGCTGGCAGAGACGTCGATCGCGAGTGCCAGAGCAAGGCCCGCTGCCAGCGCCGGGGCGGCTTTGAGCAGGATAACCGTCAGCACGGCGCTGCAGAACCCGCCAAGCCCCCACCCTACCCCCGGAACGCTGGCCCCGGCGGGAGGCCGTCCAGGCGCGCCCCCGCTTCCGGGGAAGCGAAGCGGGGAGCTGGTGCCCAGCAGCGGCATGCGACGGACGCTTTCCGATCGCGGACCCATCGTTAACCCTACTTGACGGCGGGCATCGAGAGTATAAAGCCAGTCTCTCTGGCCGGCGAGGAACACAGCGGATGAGAGGCACGATTGCCGGGGGAATTGGTCTAGCGTTGGCTTGCGCGGCGCTTCCCGCCGTTGCGGCGACAAAGGCGCCCGGGAGGGCACCGCCCGCCTGCGGGGCGATCACCTTCCGGCCGCTCCCGCAGGGCATGGCCGACGGTGAGCAAGAGGCCGGCATGTACCGGTCTCGCAACGGCCGGCTCGAACTGCGTGGTGAAGTCAAGCAGGGCACGCCGGTCAATTACTTCGTGACCACGGGCGGCAAACGCATCGGCACCGCTCCCGCCAGCCTCCCGGAAGTGGCCGCCAACTGTGCGGTGGCAAAGAAAATGCCAAAACCAGAGGCGCCCGCCTCGTCCTGCACCGGTCAGCGCTTTACCGTCGTCGTCGCGCATGCGGGTGCGCAGCGCCTCGCACTGCTATACGGCGAGGACGGCGGCAGCTGGCACTTCTGCTCGGCCGGAACCTTCTAGGTTCCGCCGAGCGGCACCGGCGTGCGCGTATTCCGAACAAGTGCTCGGCGGCCAGCAAATAAAGCTGGTCCGGGAACGAGGTCCGGATGCGATCCGGCAATCCCGGCCCGGATCGGCCCCCGCGTCTTCAGCGAAAGCCCGGATCTGACGTTCTCACACAAAAATCGTGCCACGGGCGCTGCTGTAGCTGCGCTATGCACTCGCCTTCTTCCGTTGCGGCGCCGTCGCTTGCTTCGAGACCGACGGGCCTCGCCGAGGGGCCCGCTGCGCAACCTGCCGGACAATTCCCTGGGCATCGATTTCCGAGACGGCCTGTAACCAGTGCTCCTCATGCTTGCCGTGCGGGTATCCCTCCGCTTCCCAAAGCGCATAGGCACGCTGTTCGATACGTCGTTCTCGCTCCAAACTCATCGGCAACTCCCCCACTCGCTGGCGTGCAGCCTAGCCTCGCGCACTCGCCGCTGCAAAAATCGGCGCTAGTGCCTTGGGTTGGTCGCTTGTCGGCTGCACGCCAGCACCCATAGGATGGCGAATCGTGATTAACTCGGGGAGCGGCAATGCCCCACCTGACCACTGATGACCGCGTGCGCCTCTATTACGAGGAGACGGGCGCCGGCACGCCGATCGTCTTCGTCCATGAATTCGCCGACGATTGTCGCGGCTATGAGGGCCAGCTGCGCTACTTCGGCCGGCGCTACCGCTGCGTCGCCTACAATGCCCGCGGCTACCCGCCATCCGATGTGCCGGAGGATCCAGCCCGCTATTCGCAGGACCGGGCGCGCGACGACATCCGCGCCGTGCTCGACGCGCTGGCAATAGAAAAGGCGCATATCGTCGGCATTTCTATGGGCGGCTTTGCAACGCTCCATTTTGGCTTCGCCTACCCCGACCGCGCATTGTCCTTGGTCGTCGCCGGCTGCGGTTACGGCGCGGAGCCCGGCAAGCGCCAGCAATTCCACGACGAGACCGCCAAGACCATCGCGCTCGTCGAGAGCCAAGGAATGGGGGCCGCGAGCAAGACCTATTCGCAGGGGCCGAGCCGGGTGCAATTCCAGAACAAGGACCCGCGCGGCTGGAGCGAATTCGCGGCGAATTTGGCCGGGCATTCCACCACTGGCTCGGCTTTGACGATGCGCGGCGTACAGGCACAGCGGCCGTCCTTGTGGGATTTGACGGACCAAATGCGGCGCCTCGAAGTGCCGACACTCGTGATGACCGGCGACGAGGACGACCCGTGCCTCGAGCCGGGCCTGTTGATGAAGCGGACGATCCCAGCCGCCGCGCTCGTGGTCTTCCCGAATACCGGGCACGCCGTCAATCTCGAAGAGCCCGATCTCTTCAACCGCAGCCTCGACGACTTCTTCCACCAGGTCGAGAGCAGACGCTGGCCGCGGCGCGATCCACGCGCCGTGACCGGCTCGATCCTCGGCATGCGGTGAGCCCAAGTGGCGGGAGGGGAGCCCGAATTCACACTCGGCATCGAGGAGGAGTATTTCCTCGTCGATCGCGCGACCCGCGATGTCGTCGGCGAGCCTCCCGCGGCGATGTTCACCGAATTGGAGGCGCTGCTCGGCGCGCAGGTCAGACCCGAATTTCTGCGCTCCCAGATCGAGATCGGGACGCGGGTTTGCGCGACCATCGACGAAGCGCGCGCCGAGCTCGAGCGATTGCGCGGCACGCTCGCGGCGGCAGCCCGCCGCCACGGCATGGCGCCGGTCGCGGCCGCGACCCATCCGCTGGCGCGCTGGGATGCGCAGCGGACTACCAAGCGCGGCCGCTATCGAACGCTGGAAGCCGATTTGCAGGGCGTTGGTCGGCGCCTCGTCATCTGCGGCATGCACGTCCATGTCGGCATCCCCGATGACGAGTTGCGCATCGATTTGATGAACCAGGCCTCCTATTTCCTGCCGCATCTCTTGGCGCTTTCGACGTCCTCGCCGTTCTGGCAAGGCGAAAACACCGGGCTCAAATCATATCGGCTGGCGGTCTTCGACGAGATGCCGCGCACCGGGACCCCCGAGCGCTTCGCGAGCTGGGGTGAGTACCGCCGGCACGTCGATATTCTGGTGGGCGCCGGGCTGATCGGGGACGCGACGAAATTGTGGTGGGATTTGCGGCCGAGCGACCGCTTTCCGACGCTCGAAATGCGCATCACCGACTGCTGCACGACGCTCGACGACACGCTGTCGGTCGCCGCGCTGTTCCGCTGCCTGTTGCGGATGCTGTGGCGGCTGAAACGCGAGAACCAGCGCTGGCGGCTCTATTCGCGCATGCTGATCGACGAGAACCGCTGGCGGGCGCAGCGCTATGGATTTGATCAAGGCCTTGTCGATTTCGGCAAAGGCGCGATCGTCCCCTACACCGACCTGCTTGAAGAGATCCTGGCTCTCGTCGATCCGGATGCACGCCATTTCGATTGCCTCGGCGAGGTGATGCATGCCCGCGAGATCCTCGCCCGCGGCACCAGTGCGCATCGCCAGCTCGCGCTTTTCGAGCTCGCGCTCGCCGACGGCGCCAACCGCCCCGAAGCGCTCGCCGCCGTCGTCGACTGGCTGATCGCGGAAACCACGCGGGACGCGTAGCCGTTCGCACCCGAGGCATCGGTTGCCGAGGTGGGCGCTCGATGAGTGTCGCGCGAAGCGTTCTGATGTGCATGTTCGGCCGCCCCCGAGGGGTTCTGGGGAGGTTGGGCGGCATGATCATGGCGCGCATGAATGCCGACTGCGGAGCCTGGGTTGCCGATCTTCTGGATATCGGACCAAAAGACCGCGTCTTGGAGGTCGGTTTCGGACCCGGCGTGGTGATTCAACGCGTCCTGACACTGGCGCCAGCGGGGAGTGTCGCCGGCATCGATCAATCGGCAGAGATGGTCGAACAGGCTCGTGCACGGAATGCCGAGGCGGTCCAGAGCGGGCGTGTCGACCTGCGGCCCGGTTCGGTGGAATGCTTGCCATTCGAAGACAATAGCTTTGACAAGGCCTTGGCGATTAACTCGATGCAGCTCTGGCCGAATGCGGTGGCCGGATTGCGTGAAATCGAGCGGGTCGTAAAATCCGGAGGGAGAATCGCGCTGGGATTTACCCGCTATTCCGGCCAGCAGAAAGAGGGCCTGACCGAAACGCTCACGGCGGCTGGCTTTTGCGACGCTCGGACGCTGCAGGCTGATTGCGGATTCTGTGCGCTGGCGATAAAGCCGTGACGCTTTCGGCAAGGCGCTTGCCGTCCCCGCCGGTGTCCGTGTAGATGGGGCCCGTCGCAGTTAACGGAGATCGCCCATGGTCAGTCCCGTTCCCGAGGGCTATCACCGCATCACGCCCTATCTGATCCTGAACAAGGCGGCTGAGGCGATCGCTTTTTATAAGGCCGCGCTGGGGGCGAGCGAGGTGATGCGCCTTGATGATCCGAGCGGAAAGATCCACCACGCCGAGATTCAAATTGGCGATTCACGGATCATGCTCGCGGACGAACATCCCGAACTTCAGGCGCTGAGCCCCAAGACGATCGGCGGCTCGCCGGTGACGATGCACCTTTATGTCGAAGACGCCGATGCCTCTGTCGAGCGCGCGCTCTCAGCGGGGGCGAAACTCATCCGGCCGGTTGCCGATCAGTTTTACGGCGACCGCGTCGGCGGGATCGAGGACCCGTTCGGCTACCGCTGGTTCATTGCCACGCACAAGGAGGATTTGACGATGGACGAGATCCGCCGCCGCGCGGCCGCCCAGCGCGGGTAGCGCTTCAACCGAGCCGGTCGCGAGGCCAAATAAAGCTGGGCAACAACGAGGAGATTGCGATGGACGACAAGACCCGCATCGAACTCGAGGCCGCGACGTTCCGCCGCCTCGTGCAACATCTCCGCGAGCGGACCGACGTTCAAAACATCGATCTGATGAACCTCGCCGGCTTTTGCCGCAACTGCCTCTCGAAATGGTATCGTGCGGAAGCCGAAGACCGTGGCATCGCGCTCTCCGATCCCGAATCGCGCGAGATCGTCTATGGCATGCCCTATGACGAATGGCGGGCGAAATACCAGAAGGAAGCCACCGCCGAGCAAAGGGCGGCATTCGCGGCTGCGCAGCAGCATTGATTAGGCGATAGGCTCGCGGCTATCGTCCTGCCGCCGCCGGGGGGCGGCAGCTATAGGGGAGAGGGGGATCATGCCGGATATCGGGGGCATCGCAGGCGCGCAGCTGCAGTCGTTTATCGAGCGTATCGAGCGGCTCGAGGAGGAGAAGCGTGCGCTTGGTGAGGACATCAAGGAAGTCTACGCCGAAGCCAAAGGCACCGGCTTTGAGCCGAAGATCATGCGCCAGCTCATCAAGATCCGAAGAATGGACAAAGAGGAGCACGACGAGCAAGAAAGTCTGCTCGACCTATACAAGCGCGCCCTCGGCATGCTGCCGCAGGCCAGCCCTAACGCCGAGGCCGCCGAATAGCACGAACACCCCTCACCCTAATCCTCTCCCCGCAAGCCGGGAGAGGGTTAGGGTGAGGGGCACTCCCTGGGTTCCGCCAAATGCCGGCGCAGCGCCGCGATGAGCGCGTCAGCCTCGGCCTGCGTCGTGTCGAAACGGCACACGAAACGGGCAAGGTTCTCGCTGCGGCGGTAGAACTGGAAACCGTCTTTTTCGAGCGCGTCCATGACGGCGCCCGACAGCTGCAGGAAAATTTCGTTGACCTCGATCGGCGCCAAAGGTCGCGCGGCGGGTATTTCGCGCAGCCCAGCGGCGATGCGCGCTGCCGCCCTGTTCGAGGCGCCCGCCAGCTCGAGCCAGAGACCGTGCTCGATATACGCGATCAGCTGCGCCGAGGCGAAGCGCATCTTCGACCAGACCTGACCAGCGCGCCGCAACTGGACGGCGAGACCGTCGGCGAGGTCGGGCGAAAAGGCGACGATCGCGTCGCACAGCGCTCCGCCGTTCTTCGTCGCGCCAAAGGACATGATGTCGACACCCGAGCGCCAGGTCAGCTCGGCGGGGCTGCAGCCGAGCCGCGCGACGGCGTTGGCGAAACGCGCTCCGTCCATGTGGAGTTTTAGACCGCGGCGCTTGGCCACCTCGGCAATCGCGCGGATTTCATCGAGCCAATAGACCGCGCCGAGGTCCGTCGCCTGCGTCAGGCTGACGGCAGTCGGCTGGCCTCTGTGCAACTGAGTCGGCGAGATCCCGGCCAGCGTTTCAGCTAGCGGATCAGCGCCGATCTTGCCGTGCTTCCCGGCGATCGGGGCGAGCTTGAGGCCGCCGCCGAAAAAACCCGTGGCGTTGGCCTCGGCGGTGTTGATGTGCGCGACCTCGCTGCAATAGACGATGCCCCAGGAGGGCCCGAGCGCGGCAAGCGCAAGAGCGTTTGCCGCCGTTCCGGTAGCAACGGGGAAGACGCGCACTGAGGTCTCGAACAGCTCGGAAAAGCGCTGTTGCAGGGTTGCCGTCCATTCGTCGCCGCCATATCCCAACGCGGTGCCGTGATTGGCGCGGATCAACGCTTCGAGAATTTGCGGCGCGGCGCGGCCCGTGTTGTCGCTGCGGTAGTCGATCAACGGGTGCTCCGCCACAGCGCGCTCAACGCCGTGCCGCTTTGCCCACCGCCCCATGAGGGTTGTGGGCCGCGCGAACCACGGCCAGTTGCCGGCCGTGAGCCTGCCCTGCATAAGAGGGCACGTGCAGATGCGCGCCGCGAACGCGCACTGTTTGCTCGCGGCCGTGCGGCCTGACCCAAGCGACGTGGATGATCTTTGGGCCGCCTTTCCCCGATACCCTGACGGCCACCCGCATTGCGGCTGGCTTTGCGGCGGGTAGGACGACCCGCGCAACCAGCTGCGGTGACGGTGGCGCGATCCGCGGCGAGGCCATCAGCACCGGCGCATTCTGCAACCGCTGCTCCGGAAGCGTGACGCGGGCCGGCGCAATCGGACGTCCACTAACGAAAACGGATCGCGGGACCACGGTAGCCAGCCGCCGGTTGGCAAAGTCGGTGCGGAAAAGCTCGAGAGGAGGCTCATCATCGGCCTGCATTCGAATGGCGGCGACGTCTCGAACATCCCCCGAGTTCAAGCTGCGAACATAATCGAGATCCCGTGTATAGATTGGCCAATACGCCTCGTTCGGGGCGAGCGGAAACCACGCGACAGTCGCCCCGTCCTCGGAACTCAGGCCAACTCCCGCGGTCCCGAGAAATGCGACCGCTGCCGGCATGAACAGCGGGTGCGCAACGAAGCTGCCGGGAACCCAAGCCCAGTGGTCGTGGATCAGCGCCCAGCGGCCGTAATGCGAGAGGGCGAAAGCCCAGGGTTGATCGTCGATCCACGTCCAGCCCCAAGGGGTCATCCAGCTCCAACGTCCGAAGCGATAGGGCGCCCATTCAGAATCGGTCGGGACCCAGACCGGTCCATATTCGGAGTTCGTCTTCCAGGTGCCGGCCGCATCGAGTTCTGCAATTCCGGTCATGTGAGGCGACACGTAATATGGCGCAGCGAGCCGGTTCTCGTCGTAATCGCGGTCGCGGCACCAGTCGACAAAGTCGTCGGACTTCGTCGATTCGATACTGACCGCAACGGGGTTGGCGCTCGTCAAAACCGCCGTTTGTCCGGTTTCGACGCGCGCCTCGGCGCCGTTTCCGACAACCTGCGCCGCGCCGCCGAACACTGTAATCCGCGATGGCTGTTCGTCGGTTCCGGCATCGATATCGTAACGGCCGGGACCACGCAGCCAAACGACGCCTCGCGGAAAATCGATTTCGGCGGTTTCCCCGCCGAGCTGGCGGAGGCGGAAGCCTATACGGCCCCGCGAGAGGGCGAGTTGCAGGATCTGGTCGTCTAGTCTGGTAGTCTCGACCTCGGTGTTGCTGGAAAGGTCGATCGTATTCGCGCCGATCTCGATTTCGCCGCGGGCTTTACCGCCGGTCCGCGCCGCCTCGCCAGCGATAATGGGCTGGTTCACAGCGGCATCCGCCCAGCTCGTCTGTCCAGTGCTGCGAAAGTCGATCGCGCCCGAAACAAAGCTGAGGCGCGCGACCCGGCTCGGCGGTGGCGTCGTTGCGGGTGTCGGGACAGCCGCGTCCAGTGCTGGATCGGAAACTTCGGCCCGGATCGTATCTTGGACGAAGGCTGGGGCGAGGCCGAAAACGATTACGACGCAACAGGCGTAAAGAAACGATCGCATGCTTCGCAACCCCCGCATCCCCTGCAGCATCTTTATCAGATAATTTTCGCTGACAATCGACAAATTGCAGGACCACTCCTAACTCGCGAATACCGATGGATACATCAGAGGGAGTGAAAGTTTCTGGATAATGACAAGCTTATTGCCGGAGAACATTGCGATCGTCGTGCTGGCTGAGGGCGGCGCGGGCCTCGGGCGGCGCCTGCGAGCAATGCTGCCCGGGGCGCGGCTGCACGGGCCGCGCGCGCGACCCGGTGACTGGGACGAAACCTACGATCGCGTCGCCGTGCATATTGCGCAGCTCTTCGAAGCCGGACACTCGATCGTCGGGTTGTGCGCCAGCGGGATCCTCATCCGCTCCGTCGCTCCCTTTCTCGCGGCGAAAAGAAATGAACCGCCGGTAGTCGCCGTCGCCGAAGACGGTTCCGTAGCAGTACCGCTGGTCGGCGGCCACCGGGGCGCCAATACACTGGCGCGCGCCATCGCCGAACTGACCGGCGGGGTCGCCGCGATAACCACGGCAGGAGATTTGCACCTCGGCCTCGCCCTCGACGAGCCGCCGGCGGGTTGGCGCATCGCCAACCCCGATAGAGTGAAGCCGATTGCGGCCGCGCTGCTCAAAGGCGAGCGCGTTTCGCTGATCGAAGAAGCGGCAGCGGCGGGATGGTTGCGCGCCGGAACGATTCGCTGGGCCGAAGATGCCAAATATCGCGTCATCGTCACCGACCGGGCCGTCGATCCTGCGACCGAGGCCTTGGTTTTTCATCCGCCGGTTCTGGCGCTCGGCATCGGCTGTGAACGCGGCTGTTCCGCCGACGAGATCATCGAACTGGTGCGCACGACGCTCGGCGACGCAGGACTCTCCGCCGCGGCCGTCGCCGCAATCGTGTCGATCGAGCTCAAGCTTGCCGAGCCGGCCTTTCACGCCGTTGCCGCGGCACTCGAGGTACCGGCGCGGTTTCTCCCCGCCGCGCGGCTGCTCGCCGAGACGCCACGCCTCTCGGAGCGGTCCGAGACCGTATTTCGCGCGACGGGGTGCTGGGGCGTGTCGGAAGGCGCGGCGCTCGCCGCTGCCGGCCCCGCCGGCGTACTTATCGTGCCGAAGCAAAGATCGCGGCACGCGACCTGCGCTGTTGCGCGCGCGCCCGAGCCAATGGAGGCGGGCGCTATTGGGCGTCCACGCGGCAAGCTTGCCATTATCGGCATCGGCCCGGGGGATCCGCTGTGGCGCACGCCTGAAGCGAGCGATACGCTCGCACAGGCGAGCGACGTCGTCGGCTACTACCTCTATTTGGACCTGCTCGGGCGAGCTATTGACGGCAAGAAGCGGCATGCCAGCGCAATTGGCGATGAGGAGGCGCGGGCACGGCTGGCGTTGGACCTGGCCGCCGAGGGGCGTTCGGTCGCGCTCGTCTCTTCCGGAGATCCTGGGATTTATGGTTTGGCGTCGCTTGTCTTCGAGCTTATCGATCGCACCTCTGACCTCCGCTGGCGAACTATCGAGCTCGTCGTCTGCCCCGGCCTCACCGCGATGCAAGCTGCCGCGGCGCGGGCCGGGGCGCCGCTCGGCCACGATTTCTGCGCGATCTCTCTGTCCGACCTGATGACGCCATGGAAGGTGATCCGCCGGCGGCTGGACGCTGCAGCGGCTGCCGATTTCGCCATCGCGCTCTACAACCCGCGCTCGACGCGCCGGAAGACGCATCTCGTCGAAGCCGCGCGCATCCTATTGCGGCATCGCTCGGCGGAAACCCCGGTCTTCATCGGCCGCAATCTGGGGCGCGCCGGCGAAGAACGGCAAATCTTGCGATTATCCGAACTGGCGGCGGCGGAGGCCGATATGCTGACGATTGTGCTGGTCGGCAACAGCTGCAGCCGGCGCGTCGATGGCAATCCAGCTTATCTCTACACACCGCGCGGCTATTGCGCCAATTCGCGCTAGACCTGGTTTGCGACGCCGAGATTGCTTCGCGGCGCTCGCAATGACGAGGAAAAAGACCGTCATTGCGAGGAGCGAAGCGACGAAGCAATCTCGAAATGAGTTTGAGCAATTGGCTTATCAACCGGGTTTCCACCACTAGTGACGGTGCACTTTATCGGCGCCGGCCCCGGCGCGCCCGATCTGATCACCGTCCGCGGATTGCGGCTGATCGAGCGCTGCCCGGTGTGCCTCTATGCCGGTTCCCTCGTGCCGCGCGATATCCTTGCCGCCGCGCCGGCCGGTGCGCGTTTGATTGATACGGCGCCGCTGACGCTGGATGAGATCGTGGTTCATTTCGTGGAGGCGCATAGGGATGGCCTCGACGTCGCCCGGCTGCATTCTGGGGACCCGTCCCTTTACGGCGCGATCGCCGAGCAAATGCGGCGGCTGCAAGCGCTCGAAATCCCGTACGACGTGATCCCGGGAGTGCCCTCCTTTGCGGCCGCCGCGGCTGCTCTCGGCCGTCAGCTGACCTTGCCGGCGATCGCCCAAACCGTAATCCTGACGCGCACCGCGACGCGCTCCTCGCCGATGCCCGAAAGCGAGGGACTCGAACGGCTCGCGGCGATCGGCGGCACATTGGCGGTCCACTTGTCGGTTACCAACCTGGCGCGCGTCGTCCGTGCGCTCATTCCATTTTACGGCGCCGACTGCCCCGCTGCTGTGGCCTGTCGCGTAAGCTGGCCGGACGAGCTGCTGATCCGCGGCACGCTTGGGGACATCCGCGACAAGGTCAAGGCGGCGCGGATCACACGCACCGCACTGGTCTTGGTGGGACGCGTACTCGGGGATGAGCCCGCGCCCGAAAGCCGGTTATACACAGCCGACCATCACCATGCATTGCGTCCACGAACTTGAGATTATTGACAGACGATCGAGTATTCAGCGCCGAAATCCGTGTGTTAGATGTGATCTAGCGTGCGATTATACTGCGTGAAACTGGCGCGGCGTGGCGGCTTTTCGGGTCAACGATCGGGACTGCTGCGCCTGGCGGGCGAATGCGCCACCGTGATACCAAACGGCCGTTTGGTAGTGCCGTAATGTTATTGCCGAAACACCGCGGTAAAAAGCATGAAAATGACCCGGCCTGGCGGTCGGGCATGCCGGTAGATGCCGGCGGGGACGCTAAAGAGTGGGATTCAGACGAATAATTGACGGTTAAAACGTAGCTTTTTAAAAAATTTTGACGGTGTTGGGGGGACTTTGGCGGTGAAAAGCGTCTCGCGCGCCGAGTTGGCGGAGCTTCACGAACGCGCTGACCGCGCCATTAAAGAGGCGCGGGAGCTTCGTGAAAATCATTGTTTCATCTTGTCCTGGCTGCTGATGCGACCGGCTCTCAAAGTGCGCCGTACTTCATTATTGCTGGACGAAGCGTGCAACATGCCGCGGTGCCGTTGAACAACGCCGACCTCGCGGCGCTTGCTCGTTCGCCGCCATGCCGATGTGGCTGGCGCAGGTAAATCCCGTCCATTCGGCATAGGAGGAAGCAAGCCGGTGAAAACCGAACCCCGAACAACCGCCGAGCTTGTCGCCGAAATCGAAAAAATCCTTCACGACTTGAGCGTCATCAATCACATCGGTGTGGTACGGCCCAGTCTCGATAGGGTGGTGCTGGAGCTGCGCGATCTTAAACCACTGCCGACAGACGCTGAGATCGAGCGTGCGATCGAGATGATGACCGAAAAGGCCAGAGCCGCCGGAGATCGCAGCCGGGCGCGGTGGCTGAGGGGGTGGCGGCTAGGGCTGTAGGACAACGAGGCAATGTCGCACGGCAAGCTCCTTAAAGCCGGCATCGCTGAGCCGGTTCAGCTCCGCGCCGAAGCCGACAAATTGCGCGAGCTGATGGCCCACGTCGACGAGATAGCGATGCCTAATATCGCCGCGCTGCTGCGCGAGCGCGCAGCGATATGCGACAATCTGGCGACCGACCTCGAGGAGATGATTGAGCGTCGCAATGGGCTTGCCGAGGCCCGCCGCGCAAGCAGCAGTCGACGATAGTCGTCGTCCTGATCATGATGAGCGCTGATCGGCCGCTCTCCGGCCGCGGCGCCCGCTCACCCGCACACAACCGCCGCGATCGCGTGCCGCGGCACGAGGCGCAGGATTTCATGGAACGCGAGCCGGACGTAGAGACGGCGTCTCACGGCTATCGCGGCCTGGGCACCGTTTGGACCGCGCATCAAAGCCCAGGACGGAAGCCTGGCGGCGCGGGCTGTCCCACTCGTCCCGTGCTCGGACCGTCGTTTAATCGCCAATCCGGCAATTTCGCCATTTCCACATTGGGTAAAAGGTTACGATTGAACCCCAGATCGGGCTCAACAGATTAATCCAAATCAACGGTTTGAATCTCTTAAGAATTTTTAAATCGGCAAAGCGTGCCGATTCGCAACATTTATGGCGATTTGTGACGCTTTGCTGCCGCGTTGCTGATATAACAGCACGAAATTGTTGTGAAACGCGACACCCTTTGATGCACCCACACCAACTTTCACCCGCTGGTCGCGCCGAGGAATTGGTCGTGCTCGACGGCGTCGACACCGTTTGCCATGTGGCAAATGTCGCGGAGACCGTCTTGCTTCTGCAAGAGCAGGTCGACGGCATTGAAAACGTTTGCAACGTTGCAAACGGCCACGGACAGCCGCTGACCGGCACCCCGGCGGCCCTCGCCCGCCTCAACGCCGAGATCGCCGACGCCGCCGAAGCCCTCCGGGTCGCCCAAGAGCCGTGCACAGCGTTACGGGAAATCGTCGGTCGGGTGCAGCGCTGCGAACAGGATCTGATCTCCCGCCGCAACCGCTACGAGAGCGAGCTCGGCGAGTGGATGGCCGGCAACTGCACGGCGATCGCCCCGAGGCGCCGCCCGGTCTCGTCGCCGCCGAGCGCGAGCTCGCGCAAGCCGCCGAAGACGCCCGCGTCGCCAAAACCGCATTGGTGGCGGCCGAAGGCGCGGCCGGCCAGCATGCCGAGCTCGTGCGCGATCTCGGCGCCCGCCGCTCCGATCTGCTACGCCAGGCAATCGTTGAGATCGTCTCGACGTATGCCCGAGGTCCGCTGATGCAGGCCTATCGGACCGCGCAAGCCGCCGAACTCGTCATCGCCAATATCGAGGGCGCCCTTGCGGAAAGCGGCGATTTACAGGGCGCTGCCGGCGTTCGGCATGCCGCCCATCTGGCCCGCGCCGCTTGCGAGCCGCCGCCCGTCGACGCCGCCCAGGGCCGCGCCTTTGTGGATCGCCTGGCGGCCGATCCCACGGCGGAACTCGCCGCATGAAGCTCTCCCACTCGTTGCTCAAAACCCTGGTCCGCTTCCTGCAGGATCACCCCGGGATCGCCCAGAGTGTCGCGGAGGCGGTCGTTCAGCTGCGGCCGGAGCTGCAGGCGCAGCTTGGTGGCGGCAGTGCGTTGCCGCCGGCGGCGATTGAGAAGATCGCGGCGATGAAGCGCGAGCTTGGGGCCGATCTCGATGCGATCCGCAAGGCCGATGCGCAGCGGCTCCAGCTGGCCCGCGCCACCGCGGCCCAGCACACAAACGGTCATCTCCGGGAGGCGCCGCAATGATGACGTTCCGCGGCGATCCGGCGCCAAACTTGAACGCACTCTAGGAGCGCTTGGCGCTCTGCGCCCGCTTGATCGCTTGGAGGACGGCCGGGCGACGGCTTTCGGCTGCCCAGCCGGCGGCGTCGCGGCCGGTGAAGTCGGTCTTTGTGACGCTCGCCCCTTTGGCAAGCAGGGCCTGCACGATTTCGATGTTTCCATGACTCGCGGCGATCATCAGCGGCGTCATGCCGTTTTTGTTCTCGGGGTCGACCGGGGCGCCGACGTCGAGAAGCAGCTGTGCCGCATCGACCTGGCTTCTGTCGGCCGCCCAGTGAAGCGGGGTATTGCCCAGCTTGTCCTTCTCGTTCGGGTTCGCCTTCGCCTTGACCATAATCGCGATGATCGTGAGATTGCCGTTCATCGCGCCGTAATGGAGGGCGGTTCTCCCATTCTCGTCGGCTTGGTTGGGATTGTTGCTGTTGTCGGCCATCAGCGAGCGCACCGTGGCTATATCGTTCTGACGCGCTGCGCGGGCGACATTGTCGTAATACTGGCTGAAGGGATTGATCTGCGCGTACGGCGCCGAACTGCCTATAGCGGCGAATACCGCAAGCGCCGCAAAAACAAACACCAAATTTGGGCGCGGATTCATGACACCCTCTTTGCTGGAGCGGACGGCACTGGATGAGCAAGCCATTGGAGAGCCGCCTCCACCGTTTCGACCGCTGCGCCCGGCTCGTGAGGCGGCCGGCGAACGATGATCACCGGTAGGCCGAGCTCGCGCGCCGCGATGATCTTTGCCTCGGTGGCGGCGCCGCCGCTCGCCTTGCAGACGAGGACATCGATGGCATAGCGCTCGAAATGACGGCGCTCCTCCGCGAGCCCAAAGGGCCCGCGCCCCACTACCACTTCGTAAGCGGGCAATGGCAGTGGCTGGCGCGGTGGATCGACGAGGCGGACCAGAAACCGCGCCTCCCGCACAGCGCTAAAGCACACGAGCTCGCCGGCGCCGACCGTGAGCCAGGGGCGCCGCCCCACCCGACCGACAAGCTCCGCCGCCGCTTTCATGCTGCCGACCTCGATCCAGTGGTCGAGCGGATGGCGGCGCCAAGCTGGCCGCACGATCATCAACCGGGGTACTCCGGCCTGTTCGCAGGCGAGCCGCGCAGCGGCCGAAATCCGCGCCGCAAAAGGATGCGTCGCGTCGATCACCCGGTCGATGCCATGTTCGGTGAGGAACGCGTTGAGGCCGGCGGGGCCGCCAAAGCCGCCGATGCGGATTTGACCTGGCAGCGGCGCCGGCCGCGCGGTCCGGCCGGCAAGCGAAGTCGTTACTTGTAAAGCATCGCCATAGCGAGCGATCGCGCCGCGTGCGAGCGCGGCGGCTTCGGCGGTGCCTCCAAGGATCAACAGCCGCTCGGGCCTCATTCGCCCACCAGCGCGAGAAAGCTTCCCTGGCGATCGAAAACCGCGATCTCGACGGCGGTCTTGCCGGACAACGTCGCGAGCGCCACCTCGCGCGCTCGCGCCGCAACGGCGTGCGCCAGCGCTTCGCGTTTGGTTCCCGCCAGTACAAGGATCTCGGCAGCACCGCGGGCCGCGCGAGCCGCTGCGGCGGTCGAGGCATCGACGCCCAACTCGCCGAGCATTTGCGCGAGCGCCCCGATGTCGACCCGACTCCTCGCCGAATGCAGATCGAGGTGGCCGGACGCGAGCTTTGCGAGCTTGGCGAAACCGCCGGCGATGGTCAGCCGCGCGACCGGATGCCCGCGCAAATATTTCAACGTGGCCCCGACAAAGTCGCCCATATCGATGAGCGCATGGTCGGGGAGCTTGTAGAGCTGCTGGACGGCCTGCTCGGAGGTCGCACCCGTTGCGGCCGCGATGTGCTCGAGGCCGGCGGCGCGGGCGACATCGATGCCGCGATGGATGGCGCTGATCCAGGAGGCGCAGGAATAGGGGACGACGATGCCCGTGGTGCCAAGGATGGACAATCCTCCGACGATCCCGAGCCGTGCATTCATTGTTTTTTCGGCGAGCCGTTCACCGCCCGGGATCGAGATCGTCACGGTCAGGTCAGGAGGAGGCGCGCCGTTTTCCGCGGCGGCATCGAGCAGCGCGTCGCGGATCATCGTGCGCGGCGCGGGATTGATCGCCGGTTCTCCGACCGCAAGAGGCAAGCCGGGTCGGGTAACCGTACCGACACCGTCGCCGGCGGCAAAACCAATCCCCGAGCCGGGGCGCGCCCAGGCAGTCTCGACGATCACCAGCGCGCCATGGGTGACGTCGGGATCATCGCCGGCATCCTTCGTAACGCCGGCGCGGGCAGTGCTCTCGCCGAGTTCGGCGAGCGCCAGCCGAAAGCTCGCTACCCGCCCGCGCGGTAGGCGGATCGAGACAGGATCAGGAAAGTCTCGCGACAGCATCGCCGCAAATGCGGCGCGGGCGGCCGCCGCCGCGCAGGCGCCGGTCGTCCACCCGCGCCGCAACGCTGTCTCCGCCTCGCGTGCCATGAATCAATCTTAGCAAAAGCGCTGCGGATGACTACCTTGTGTCCTCCCGATACCCGGCTCGTGGGTCCGGCAGGTCGCTTTGATCAACAGCCCGCTTCTTGGATTGCCTGAGTTCGACCCCGGCAGCGTCTGGCTTGTTGGAGCGGGTCCGGGCGACCCTGGGTTGCTTTCGGTGTTGGCGTTGCACGCCCTCACGGGCGCCGACTTTGTCGTCTACGACGCGCTGGTCGATCCGCGGATCCTGCGCCTTGCGCGGCCGGACGCGAGGCTCGAATATGCGGGTAAACGCGGCGGGCGCCCATCGCCGAGCCAGCCGGACATCTCGGCGCAGCTGATCCGGCTCGCCAAAGCCGACCATCGCGTGTTGCGGCTCAAGGGCGGCGATCCCTGCGTTTTCGGCCGCGGCGGCGAGGAGGCGCTGGCGCTGGCCGCCGCTGGAATTCCGTTTCGGATCGTTCCGGGCATCACCGCAGGCATCGGCGGCCTTGCTTATGCCGGGATTCCGGTTACGCATCGCGAGACCAATTCCGCCGTCACGTTTCTAACTGGTCATGACAGCAACGCCAACCTGCCGGGCGGGCTGGATTGGGAGGCGATCGCGCGCGGCGCTCCGGTGCTCGTTCTGTACATGGCATCGCGACAATTGCCCAACATCGCAGAACGGCTGCTCGCTGCCGGCCGTCGCGCTGGCGAGTCGGTCGCGATTATCAGCAAAGCCACGACCGCCGATCAGTCGGTGCTGGTCTCGACGCTCGGTGATATCGCCAGGTCGCCGCCGCGCGCGCAGACACCCGCGATCGTCGTAATCGGCGACGTCGTCCGGCTGCGTCAGTCTCTCGATTGGGCAGGCGCGCTGAAACGACGACAAAACGATCCGCCGTTATGAACGGGCGCGGCCTGATCCTCGCCGCACCCGCTTCGGGAAGCGGCAAGACTTTGGTGACCGGCGGGTTGCTGCGCCATTTGCGCGGGCGCGGTGTGCGCGTCGCGGCGGCCAAAGTGGGGCCCGATTTCATCGATGCGAGCTTTCATACCGCGGCGGCCGGGAGGCCCTGCATCAACCTCGACGTCTGGGCGATGCGGCCGGTATTGCTCACCCGCCTCGTCGCCGAGCTCGAGGCGAGTGCCGACATTGTCCTGTGCGAAGGGGTCATGGGGCTGTTCGACGGAACGGGCGCGGACGGCGAAGCCGGCTCGACCGCGGAGCTGGCCGGATTGACCGCTTGGCCGATAGTGCTGGTCGTCGACGCGCGGGGGCAAGGCGCTTCGGCCGCCGCGTTGTTACGCGGCTTTTGCGGCCACCAGCCATCGCTGAAGCCGGCCGGCGTCATTTTCAATCAAGTGTCAGGTGACCGGCACAGGGACATCCTCGTGAATGCAGTCGCCCGCCACCTGCCGGATCTTGCCTGCTATGGGATGTTGCCGGCAGATCCCGAATTGGATCTTCCCTCGCGCCACCTCGGTCTCGTGCCCGCGGGTGAGTTCCCGGAGGCCGAGATGGTCATCGACCGTTGCGCCGCTCGCATCGAGGCCCATTGCGACATCGATCGGCTGCTGGATCTGGCGCGAGGTTCGACGCTCACCGCGGGCGCGGCGGTTTCGCGAATCCCGCCCCTCGGCCAGCGCATAGCGATCGCGCGCGATGAAGCATTCTGTTTTGTTTACCCGGTGCTGCTCGATGACTGGCGGCGGCAGGGCGCCGAGCTCGCGTTCTTCTCGCCCCTCGCAGAAGAGCCGCCGCCAGCGACCGCCGACTCGGTCTATTTACCGGGAGGTTATCCCGAGCTTTGGGCGGACAGGCTCGCCTCAGCGAGCGCGTTCATCGGCGGCCTTCGAGGCGCGGCGGCGGACGGGAAGCCGGTTTATGGCGAATGCGGCGGCTATATGGTGCTTGGTGACGCTTTGATCGACGGCGACGGATGTGCCCACTCGATGGCGCGCCTCCTGCCTCTCGTCACAAGCTTCGCCGAGCGGCGGCTCCATCTTGGCTATCGCCGCGCGGCGCTGCTCTGCGACACACCGTTCGGCGCGGCCGGCGCGAGCTTTCGCGGTCACGAATTTCACTATTCAGCAGTGGCGAGGGAAAATCACGCCGATCGGCTGCTCTCGGTGAGCGACGCAGCGGGCGCGTTTCTCGGCAGTTACGGGTTGCGGCGCGGCTCGGTTTTCGGTTCGTTCATTCACCTCGTCGATCGCTGCGACGATTGAGGTCAGCCAGGGAGGAAATCATGGCCGAATTCCCACAAGTCGATCAGGTATTGCGAGCTGCTACTGATCGCGGCGATGTCCCCGGCGTCGTCGCAATGGCGGCGACCCGTGATGGCGCCGTCTATCAAGGCGCGTTTGGCCGGCGCGTCCTGCCCGACGGTCCTTCAATGACTGGCGACACGGTGTTCTGGATCGCCTCGATGACTAAAGCGATCACGTCAGCGGCGGCGATGCAGCTCGTCGAGGAAGGGCGGCTCGCGCTCGACCGGCCGGTTGCCGACGTGTTGCCCGAGCTTGCCGCCCCGCAGGTTCTCGAAGGTTTCGATGCCGCGGGCGAGCCGAAATTACGGCCGGCGCGGCGCCCCATCACGTTGCGGCAGCTGGTCACGCACACCGCCGGGTTCGTCTACGGGATCTGGAATGCCGATATCGCTCGCTACATCGAAAAGACTGGTACGCCTGACATCATCTCCTGCCAGAACGGCGCACTTTCCCTGCCGCTGATCTTCGATCCCGGCGACAGATGGGATTACGGCATCAATATCGATTGGGTCGGCAAGGCGGTCGAGCGCGTCAGCGGACAGCGGCTCGGAGAGTATTTCGCAGAACGGCTGTTCGCACCAATCGGCATGAGGGACACAGCTTTCAAACTGACGCCGCAGCGCCGTTCGCGGCTCGTGGGCATGCATTCGCGCGGCGAGGACGGCGCGCTTGCGCCGATCTCGTTCGAAATCCCGCAGGAGCCGGAATTCGAGATGGGCGGCGGCGGCTTATACGGCACCGCCGCCGACTACCTCGCCTTCCAAGGGGTCTTCCTCAACGAAGGCCGCGCCGACGGCCGACAGGTCCTACGGCCCGAAACGATACGGATGATGTCCGAGAATGCGATTGGCGATCTCAATGTCGGCCTGCTCAAGACCGTTGCGCCGATGTACTCGAACGACGCCGAGTTCTTCCCCGGGATGGTCAAGAAATGGAGCCTCGGTTTCATGATCTCGGCCGCGCAGGCGCCGGGCGGCCGCAGCCCAGGCAGCCTCGCCTGGGCCGGGTTGGGCAACACCTATTTCTGGATCGACCAGTCCAGAGGCATAGCCGGTGTCATCCTGATGCAGCTGATCCCGTTCGCCGATCCGAAGGCGCTGGCTTTGCTCGACGGCTTCGAGAAGGCCGTCTACGCCGCTTTGGCTTAATTAGCTGACACCCTGGATGGGTGCGCCAAGCGTTAGTTGCCGTGCGGCACAATCAGGGCGCCCTGCGGACCATAAGCACTAATTGCTTTGTCGCGGGTCAATAGGCCGAGATCCTCACAACGAGCCTGAGCAATCAGCATGCGATCGAATGGATCGCGATGAAAGCGAGGCAGCACGATCAGTTCCTTACAGTGTTCCGGCCGGATCGGCAGCAGGTCGAAACCCTCAGGCGGATCTAGAAGGCGCAGGTCAGCTCCGACACGGCCGAGGGCTATCAAAAGGGCGATCTCCCAAAGCGTGGCCGCGCTGATGAACCGAAGCGGTGCAGCGTCGATCGCTTCACGCTCATCGACGCGAAGTCTTTCGGGCGCGATCCTCGCCCAAAGGACGATGTGCGTGTCGACGAGGAGAGTGATGGTCACGGCACAGGCTCGAACTCGTCGACGACTTGCCCGGGTAATGAGAGGTCGTCGGCGAGAGCGACACCTCGCAGATCACCGTATTGGACCGTGCGCCGCGGCGGAAGCGGACCGAGGCACGCCGCCGGCCGGCCATTCCGGGTGACGATGATGTTTTCACCCGCCTCCGCGCGGGCTACCAGAGAGGCGAATTTTGCCTTGGCTTGCGCGATCGAGACCGTTCTGCCCATTTCTCGCTTTATGACCATTAATGGTCATATAAGTGAAACGCTGGCTGCCGCCAAGACCGGCGGGGGCGATTCGCGGATCCTTACCTGGCGCCGGAGGAGGATCACGGAATATGTCGGGGGCATGAAAGGTCCTTCGCGATCAAATGTTCGCTCGCGTTTCATGGCATTAAGCTGGCCGACGGTGCAACGATTGGGGTCGAGCACTGGTCTCGGAGGAAATACGATCGCAAGTGATGGCGCTCGAGTTCGATGCACGGATTTCGCTGCGGATCAGTCCGCGAGCGCGGCGGATCGCGCTGCGGGTCAACGCGGCTGAACGCCTCGTGGAGCTGGTCCTGCCGCGCGGCGTGCCGGCCAGCCATGGTCTGCGCTTTGCCGAAAGCAAGCGCGGATGGATAGCGGCGCGGCTCAATGCGTTGCCGCCGCGCGTGCCGTTTGCCGACGGAGCGACCGTGCCAGTGTTGGGGGTGCCGCACCGGATCCGCCGAGAAGTCGGCGCCAGCGGCCCGCCCGTGGCGATAATCGATCGTGAGATCCGCGTGCGCGGCGATGCACGCTTTCTGGCGCGCCGCGTCCGTGATTACTTGGCCGCGATGGCGCGGAGCGAGCTCAGCCGCCGAGCACGCTCTCTCACGGCGCAGATCGGGTACCGGATAGCGCGGATTAGCGTGCGCGATACGAAGAGCCGTTGGGGGAGCTGCTCGCAACGCGGCAATCTTTCGTTCAGCTGGCGGCTGATTTTCGCGCCCGAGCCGGTCATCGACTATGTCGTCGCGCATGAGGTGGCGCATCTCGCGGAGATGAACCATGGCCCGCGCTTTTGGCGCTTGGTGGAGAGTCTCTCGCCCGACAGCGCAACATCCCGGGCGTGGTTAAAGCGGCATCGCACCCAGCTATTGTCGTACGGTTGACAGTGTTTTCTCAGGGTGGAGCGCGCAACCCTGCCATCGGCCGGCGCATAATCCACAACAGTAGCATTAAAGCAGGAATGCACAGCGCCGTGCTCAGGAAGAAGAACGGTGTCCAGCCCAGAGCGGATGCAAGCTTGCCGCCCCAGGCCGAGAGGATCGTGCGGCCAACCGCGGCCAGCGAGGAGAGCAACGCGTATTGCGTCGCGGTAAAGGCGACGCTGCATAGCCCCGACAGGTAGGTCACGAAGGCGGCTGAACCCATCCCATTGGTTAGGTTCTCGATACCGATCGTCAGCGAGAGCGCCACCAGATCATGGCCGGCCCAAGTCTGTAGCGCGTACATCAGATTCGACAGCATCTGAAGGATGCCGCAGACGAGCAGCGCGCGGAATACGCCGATACGCGTTACGACCACACCGCCCAGGGCGAGCCCGGCAAGCGTGGCGGTCAGGCCATAGATCTTGCCGATATTGGCGACTTCGAACTTGGCGAAACCCAATGAAACATAAAGCGGGGTTGCCATCGTTCCGGCGAGGGCCTCGCCGAATTTGTATAGCACGATGAACAGCAAGATGACGGCGAGCAGGGCCGTGCCCGCGCGGCGATGGAGATCGAGAAACGGCGCGACGACGGCGCGTCCAAACCAGGCCCGCAACCGCTCGCCGGCATTGGCGCCGGGCAGCGGCTCGAGCGGGCCGGCACCGTCCGGCTCCGGGGTCAGCGCTACTGTAACCATTCCGACCAGCATCAGCGCCGCCATCAGGCCGTAGGCGAAGGCCCAGCCCCCGAACATCGCCGCGTAAAGGGCGCCGGCGCCGGCAGCGAGCATGCCGAACCGGTAGCCCCATTGCGTCGCTGCAGCGCCGGCGCCCTGCTCTTCGGGCCGCAGCAGTTCGATCCGGTAAGCGTCGATGACGATGTCCTGGCTCGCCGAGAGAAATGCGACGATCACAGCAACCAGAGCCGTGATGCCAGGAGCGGCGCGCGGGTCGGTGAGCCCCAAGGCGAGGATCGCGAAGGCGAGCGGGGGTTGGATCGCCAAAGCCCAGCCTCGGCGGCGGCCGAGCCGCGCCGTCAGCCACGGCATCGGCAGCCGGTCGATCAACGGCGACCACAGGAATTTGAAATTGTAGGAGATACCGGCGAGGCTGAAAAACCCGATCGTGGTCAGCGATACCCCGAGCTCGGCCAGCCAAAAATACAAAGTGGCCCCGGTCAGCGCCAGCGGCAGCCCGCTGGCAAATCCCATCAGCAAAACCGCGATCAGCCGCGGCTCACGGTAGACGGCGAGGGCGGAGAGCCAGCCGGATGCCGCCCTCCTTCGCGACGGCCTCTCACCCCGCCCCTCTCCCCGCAGGCGGGGTGAGGGAGAAGTTCTGTTCCCTCGCCCCGCGTCAGCGGGGAGAGGGTTAGGGTGAGGGGCTACCACCGTCGGTTGGTTACGACTTCCCGGCCTTCTCCGCGTCGGCGGCGACCTGCATTTTGATGATCCTGTCGGGGTTCGTGACGGCGCCGTTGCGGGCGGGGTCGCCCTTTTTGATCTGGTCGATGTACTCCATACCCGAGGTGACCTTACCCCAGATCGTATATTTGCCGTCTAGTGATGGGGCCGCCGCGAACATAATGAAGAACTGGCTGTCCGCGCTGTCTGGGTCGGAGGCGCGCGCCATCGAGACGACGCCGCGCACATGCTTTTCGTTCGAGAATTCGGCCTTGAGCTTATGGCCGGAACCACCGGTGCCGTCGCCTTTGGGGTCGCCGGTCTGCGCCATGAAACCGTCGATCACCCGATGAAAGACGATCCCGTCGTAAAACCCCTGACGCACCAGCGCCTTGATTTGCGCAACGGTCGCAGGAGCGAGATCGGGGCGCATTTCGATGACGACGCGTCCCGCAGGCACGTCCATGTAAAGGGTATTTTCCAAGTCTGCCGCCATCGCCTTGCCTCCGAAGATGAGCGCGGCGGTGAGCAACACGAACCTGCCCAGCGCTGCCATGATGTTTAACCTTGTCGGTAGATCTCAGGCGGAGCTTAGCCAAGCCAGCCGCCCGGATAAAGTTTGCTCTGATCGACAAGCCTGCGCGCCTTACGTAACAAGGGGCGGAATGCGCTTGCGCTTTTCCGCCCTACGAATCTCCCTCTCGCCGCGCGTGCGAGGAGTGCCCCCCGGACGGCCGCCCGCTAAGGCGGGCGTTCCGGGGGCGGGATGCGGGGCCTTGCTTACGGCGTCAGGGCGAAGCGTGGCCCATGAAGATTTGCGGGATCGGCTGGCCCCACGGTCCGCCGGTGCCCTCGCCGCGCTCCAGAAGATTGGGCGGGGTGTGCGCGTTTAAAACGTCGGTGTCGGCCCAGTGCTCATGCACGCGGCCCCACGGATCGGCCCAGTAATCGAACAGTTGGCTGCCGATCAGATGGCGGCCAATCCCCCACATATGCTGATAGCCCTTCGTCTTCAAAAGCTCATGGCCGACCATCACGTCGTCGATGTCGGCAGCTTCGAACGACAGGTGATTGAGCCCGCTCTTGTCGCCCCGAATGCAGAAGAATGCATGATGGTCGACGTAATCCTCGCCGCGATCGAGGCGGTTGAACGAACCGACGACGTTGCTCTTCTCCTCCGCGTAAAATTCGTCGGAGCAGCGGAAGCCGAGCATCTCGCGGTACCAGCCGAGCGTCTTATCGAAGTTCTTCGTCATGACGACGAAGTGCCCGAACCGCTTGATATGCGAAGGGCCGCGTTCGATGCGGAAAAGTTCGCCTTTGCGGCGATATTTGTTGTCGCCCGAATTTACCGCCGGGCGCTTGACCGGGATCGGGTCGAGCATTTCCATGCCGTAGACGACCTCGACCTGATAGCCGTCAGGGTCGGTCAAGCGCACCCGCTTGCCGCCGCCGGGCTCGTCGATGTCCTCGATCGGCGAGGCGCCCTCGGCCCGCGAGATCTTTTCCAGATCCCCCATGCCGGCGGCGTGCACCGCGATCCCGAGGTAGCGCGGCTCGCCGAGTTCAGTGACGTGGATATGGTGCGGCGGATCGGTGCCGCGCATGTACAGCGCAGTCGGGGTGCGGGCGGAACGGATCATGCCGAAATCGGTCAGGAACTCTTCTTCCCTGTCGAGATCTGGTGCGCGCAACCGTCCGTAAGCGAGATCGAAGGCTTTGATCACAGGCATGTGCGACCTCCCCATAAGAAACTGTCGTGCAATCTTAGAACATTTCTACGAGCCGAGGGAGTCCCCGCTCGCGCGCGGCCTTTACACCGCCGTAGCGACAGTTAAAAAGATCTTTAACCATTGGGAGGAGACGCGGATGACCTCGTTCGAGGAGTACAGGAACAAATACCAGACGGCTCGCATGGACCGCCGCAACGGCATCCTGCAAGTCACGTTGCATACTGAAGGGCAGTCGCTGCGCTGGGGTTTTCTGCCGCATGGCGAGTTGCCGGAAGCCTTTTACGACATCGGCGCAGACCGCGAGAACAAGGTCGTGATCCTGACCGGAACGGGTACGGAGTTTTCGGGACCGCGGGCGACCCCTGGGACATCGTCTTTTCCATCCCGGCCGTCGATCGAACGCATCGATCGCATTCATTGGGAGGGCCGTCACCTGTTGATGAACCTGCTCAACATCGAGGTGCCGGTGATCAGCGCGATCAACGGACCGGCCTGGCGCCATTCCGAGATCCCGCTGCTTTGCGATATCGTGCTCGCCGCAGACACAGCGCAATTCCAGGATTCTGCCCACTTCAATTCCGAGGTGGTGCCGGGCGACGGCATGCACATCGTCTATCCGCTATTGCTCGGCATGAACCGCGGGCGCTATTTCCTGATGACCGGCCAGACATTGGATGCCGCCGAGGCATTCCGGTTGGGCCTGGTCGCCGAGGTATTGCCGCCCGACAGGCTCATGGCGCGCGCCTGGGAACTTGCCGAAGATCTCGCCCGCAGACCGACCCTGCTGCTGCGCTACACCCGGCTGCTCTTCACCGAATATCTGCGGCGGCAGATGCACGAGCTGCTGGGCTACGGCTTGGCAATGGAGAGCCTGGCATTGTTCGAAAAACCGGAAGGGCCTTAGGGGTGACGGTCCGATGCAGTGCGACAAGATCGAGACAGCAACGCGAATTGGCATTGCGAACGCAGTGAAGCAATCTCGGGCTGCCGAGCGCACCTCCGATCGAGATTGCTTCGTCGCGCCAAGCGCTTCTCGCAATGACGGCGAGGCCATCCGGCGGGACTCCGTTCTGTAACATGTGGGAGGAAACATGGATCGACGTGCTTTTCTGGCCGCCTCGGCCGTGACTGCAACCATCGCCCGCACAAAGACCTCAGCAGCCGACACGCTGCCGCTGGAACCGCTGCCCAATTCGCGCTATTCCGATACGCATATCGGAAGCCGGTGGCAACCCGCTCGACCGCCCCGGCACTGGCTTTGAAGCGCTTTCGGAATGTCGCTGAAGATCACATATCGGCCAGCGCGGAAATAGGCCGGCTCTTCGACCCAGTGACGTAAAGCTTTTTCTCGTTCGGCGAAAAGCAAATACCGTTGGGCTGCAATCTGGGTTCGGACGCGGCCTTGCCCGATCAGGGCTTCATTGCGCCCTGTGCGCTGGTGTATACGGCATAGAGCGATGTCGAGCCGCAGATATAGAGCCGGTTCCTGAACCTGCCGCCGAAGCACAGGTTAGCGACAGTCTCCGGGATGTGAATCTTGCCGAGCAGCTCGCCGGATGGCCCGTAGCAGCGGACGCCATCCTCGTTCGGATCGCCCCAGCCCACGGAGCACCAGATATTGCCTTCCGTATCGGCTCGCATGCCGTCGGTAATGCTGGGTTTGGGCATTTCGGCAAACACCTTGCTGTTCGAGAGCTTCCCGGCTCCTGCATCGACGTCGAAGACGCGGATGTGCGACGGGTTATCTGGACCATCGGTGAAGCCCGTGTCGATGACATAGAGCTTCTTCTCGTCCGGTGAGAACGTGATGCCGTTGGGCTCCACAAAGTCATCCACGACGACTTTGATGTCACCGGATCTCGGATCGACGCGGTAGACGTTGTGCTTTTCCTGCTCGGGCTTCTCCTTGATGCCCTCATAATTACCCCCGATGCCGTAGATCGGATCGGTGAACCAGATTGAGCCGTCGGAGGCAACCGCGACGTCATTGGGCGAGTTCAGCTTCTTGCCGTTGTACTTGTCCGCGATGATCGTGATCGAGCCGTCGAGCTCGGTCCGTGTTACACGCCGGCCACTGTGCTCACAGGTGATCAGGCGTCCTTCCCGATCGATGGTGTTGCCGTTTGAATTCATCGACGGCTGGCGGTAGACGCTCAGGTGACCGTCGTCCTCGCAGTACCGCATGATGCGGTTGTTGGGGATGTCGCTGAAGAGCACATACCCGCCGGCCGGGAAATACACCGGGCCTTCGGCCCAGCGCATGCCGGTGGCGATGCGCTCGACCGCCATGGTACCCGCGAAGCCCGGGAACCCGGTTTGTCCGAAGCCGCCCTTGGCCTTCTTGAGCGACTCGACATGCGGATCCGGATAACGACCGCCGGGCAGCGGCCCCAATGGCAGCGGCTCGCTCGGCCGGAGCGGAACCCCGGTTTCCCCGAGCGGCCGTTCGGCTGTAGCGGCGGCTTTCAGGGTTGTGGCCGTCGCACCGGCCGCCATCGCAGTCAAGAAAGCGCGTCTATACATTGTTTCCTCCGTGCCTTGCTTTCGTACCGGACGTTCTGGACCTGGTTCCAGGGACGCGCCAGGTTTCCGATTTGCAGCTCACTGGCGACAAGACCGCAGCGCTCTTGGCTTTTAGGATGCGCGGAGTGTTCAAACCGAGGAAACGCAGGCGGTGTCGTTCAGAGGCCGCGGTTGTAACCGTAGCACGCCCGGTAGGCTCTGCCACGTGACGCATGACGTCGCGCTCGAGGCGCCACTAACGGGCATGGCTCAGCCCTCCCCGATTGCTGCGCAACCGCCTGTACATTTGCGACAGCACCTCCGTCTACACCTGCTGTCTCAATACCCAGGGTGCGCTGAAGCCGTAGCCGGCTCGTCCCGCGGGCCCCGGCCCGCATGCGGGTCGGACGCCCGCGGTCCTATTGCGCCTCCTTCTTGGCCTCGGGCCTTGCGGACTGGGCTTGGCCAGCGCAATCGGGCCGCGGTACCGGACCCCGGCGCTCGGGCGGCACGTGGCAATTGTCGATGCGCTGCGCGTCCGACGCCTTATCGGAGAGGCGTTCCTTCAGGGTTTTCACGTCCTGGCCGGTGGCCGAGTTCGTCAGCAGCAACATCGCGCAAGTCAACCCAAATATGCGCGGCATGGCTCACAGCGCCTTGCGGAAGGTCAGATTGATGCGGCGTCGGCCGGTCAGCGGGTGCTCGCCATCGGCGAGCGGGGCAACCCCATGATAAACCAGGCGCAGCGGCCCGCCCCACACGACGACATCGCCGCTTTCGAGGCCGATGCGTCGCGGCCGGTCGCTGCGCTCGTGGCCGCCGAATAGAAACACCGCCGGCAATCCCAGCGAGACCGACACGATCGGGGCCGTGAAGTCGCGCTCATTTTCGTCGCGATGCAATGACAGCCGTGTGCCCGGCTCGTAAAGGTTCATCAGGCACGCATCCGGTTCGAATTCGTGATAGCCGGCAGCCGCCGCAGCTTTTACGGCGAGCCGCTGGAATATCTCGGGGATCGGCAGCCACGGGTCGCCGGTGATCGGGTCGACCGGCGTGTAGCGATATCCTTTTCGGTCCGTGATCCAGCCGGCGCGCCCGCAATTGGTCATCGCCACCGACATGCGAAAACCGCCAGGAGTGATCATATTCCGGAACGGCGCGGCGGCAGTGATTTGCTCTATTGCTGCAACCAGCGACGTCGCCTGATCACGGGCAAACCCGCGCAACATGATGCCGCCTTCGCCGAGCGACAGTGTGCCCTCATTAAATAGGTCGCCAATCACCGCAACGGTATTTCGCGCAGTGCAGACGTGTCCTGTCGCGCGCCGGCGAGCACGTAATTGACATCCGTGCCGGCGATCACGAACCGCGCACCGAGCCGGATCAGTTCGCCCTGTAACGCGACATTGTGGCGGATGCCGCCCACCCCCAGCACTTTGCCACGCGTATGGCAAGCCTCGGCGACGCGCTCATAGGCGTCGCGCAGCCGCGGATGATCGACCTGGCCGGGTATGCCGTAATCCGTCGTCAGGTCGCCCGAGCCAATCAGCAGCACGTCGATGCCCGGCACCGCGGCGATCGCCGCCGCATTGTCGAGGCCCTCGGCGGTTTCCAGCATGACGATGACCGCGGTCTCGGCGTTGAGCCGCGGGTTCAGCTCGGCGAGCGGCACCGCCTGATAGCCGAGCGCCGGCCCCAGCCCCATCACCGAACGCGCTCCCAGCGGCGGGAAGCGGCAGGCCTTGACCACCTCCGCGGCGTGT